>Ga0075163_10000934_pt1 | contig 38958 bp, 30 predicted proteins | sample JI1023141ADNA_FD_71478 | JGI IMG/M metagenome (GOLD analysis project Ga0075163, IMG submission 71478) | Wastewater effluent complex algal communities from Wisconsin, to seasonally profile nutrient transformation and Carbon sequestration -... | ecosystem: Engineered > WWTP > Effluent > Algae...
ACGGAGAATTTATTAATCAAATCAAGTAAACCAAGGCTATGTTGTGAAGAGTTTAGTAATCCGTAAAAACTTTCAAGTCCAATCATTCCATCAGCAGCGTAATCAAATTCTCGCTCTTTGTTTTCTATAACTTGAGGACTATGGTCGCTACAAATTACGTCAATCGTATTATCAGCAAGCCCTTGCCACAGTGCTTCACAATCGTTTAAAGTGCGCAAGGCAGGTTTTACTTTGTAATTAGAATCAAAATCAACCAAATCGCTATCTTGTGCTATTAAGTTGTGAACTGCAACTCCGCAGCTTATTGCCAATCCTTTGCTTTTTGCTTCTCGTATGCGGGCTACAGCGCCTGCGGTGGATATTGGCGAAAAATGTATGGAAGTTTGATGGTATTCAGCTAGGGCAATATCTCGAGCAATCATTAGTTCTTCGGCTAAAGAAGGAGTTCCTTTAATACCGAGTCGTGTACTCATTTCACCTTCGTTCATTTTGCCTCCACCAGCTAATGCTGCATCCTCCGGAAAATGAATTATTGTACCATTAAATCCTTTGGCATATAATAACGAACGAGAAAGTAAACCGGCATCGTTGATTGAATGTTTATTATCTGAAAAAGCCACGGCTCCGGCGCTATGCATATCGTACATCTCGCTCATTCTTTTTCCCGCTAAATCCTGTGAAAGCGCCCCCACCGGATATACTTGAACTGCTTCATGTTGTGTTTTTGATTGTATATACTCAATTGCTGCTTTACTTTGTATAGGACTAGTGTCGGATGAAAAACAAGCAACACCTGTAAACCCACCTGCCGCTGCAGCTTTGCATCCACTTAGTAAATCTTCTGCAATTTCATCTCCCGGATCGTTAAAATTTACTTGCATATCAAACCAGCCAATAGAAACATGCAAATTGGGTACCTCAATAAGTTGCGTATTTTCCGCTGCTTTTAATTCGGGAGCAATGGATTTTATAATACCATCTTTGATATAAAGGTCAACTTTTTTTCCGTTCCATTTGGAATCAGAATTTACAATTACTACTGATTTAATTAGAAGGTTCATTTTTTCCAAATTCGAAGTAAGGTAATTTCAACAGCTAAAAAGAAAAGTGCAGCAATAAGGCACCATTTCCAGAAACGCTTTCCTTGATTTAGTTCTTTTAATGAAGCTGTAATTCCTTTCTCGCTTCCCGAAAGTAGTGAAAAATTTGAATAGCCTTTTTGTGTAATAACTTCAATTAGCGATTCAACAGAATAGCAACTTAAGGCTGATTCTTTTCGGTTATAATTAAAAGCAAAGCCTTCAATTGTATCATTATCTAATTGCAAAAGATAGGTATCGGCTTGTTTTAGTTGATTGTGCAAAACTAACATACTACCTTCCGGCTGCTGCTTCACTTCAGGTACCATGTCGAAGGAAGCACCACTGTTTCTTACATGAAATACAGCCTCTTTAGTGCTCGATGGTGTTTCAATTTCTACCGTTTCATCTTTACCTATAGTATAGGCTATTTGTTGGTAAGGCTTGCTATACAAAGCAATTTTATACATGGTTGGAACAAACATAGCATGTTTACTAAAATTGCTAAAGTCGGTATTGAGCCCAACCGCTGCTATATAAACCTTACCTTTTCCAACCGAATTTTTGCCTAAAAAATGCTCCCCATTTTGAAGTTTCATCAAGTACTCGAAATTAGAACGAGTTGCACTGTTAATTGAATAATGCGTATACACAACCGGTAAATCAATTGACTGCGGAATTTTTTTACTTTTATCAAACACATCACTATAAATGCTGTGTCCATAATTCACTTTGTCTACACGAGTATTTGCAGTATCTAATTGAGTAAAATAATTGGCGGGAAGCGAACTTAAAAAGCTTTGGTAGTTTGCTAAGTCAATTAAAGGTGCCGGAAAAATTAACAAGCTTCCGCCTGATACAATGCGTCTTTTTAATTCCTGAGCTAGTCCCGAAGAAATACTTTTTAACTCATTCAGCACAATTAAATTGGCCGTTGTAAGAGCATTGTAATCCATGTTTTTTTGAGAAAGGGAAACAAAACTAAATGCAGAATCTTTATCAAATAAATTGGAGATTGGTGAAATGCCCGGTTCTTCTGAAATACTTAGCACCTTTATTTTGGAGTTTATATCGAAACTGAAAAAATAATTATCATCAAAACTAACAGGGTAATCGTTTAGTTGTAATTGTGCTGCATGCAAACCGGTTTCTTTACAAGTAAACGTAAGGTCAACCTGCACTGTTGAATTGGCTTTAACGCTAAAACTAGCTAAAGCTTTTTGTTTTTTATTTATAAATAGTTTGATGGGTGCATTTTCGAGTTCATTTTCAGAAGCATTCGTAATGCGCACATGTAAAATTTCAGGATGATTAAGCTGACGGGTAGGGCTTTCAAACCAGCAAGTGTCAATTGCAACATTGGCAATGGTTTTTGAAATTAAGGGAAGCAAACTAATCTGAATACTTGAATCAGGTTGTAGATTTTCGAAATTGAAATTGGATTTTTGAAAATCTGAAATTAGGTAACTGTATTTAGTTTTGGCATTTCCAGAATTAAGTAAATCGCTTTGTCTACTTAGTATTTCCTGAATAGATTTAACAGAAGCAGAACTCTTCACTTCTTGCAAGGCCAGCAAAAATTCGTCGCGGGTTAGCAATCGTTGATGTTTTCCTTCAAAATCGTTTGTGAGTAATTGAAAGCGATCGCTTGAAGCATAGGCAGCTGCAATTTGGCTGGCATTTTTTTTCGCTTCTTCCAGCAAAGTTCCCGCATTTCCTATTGCATCCATGCTAAATGAATTGTCAACATAAATACTGATCACTTTTGAGCCGCTAGCTATTGTAGAGTTATTAACCGGCAAGTATGGTTGAGCAAATGCCAATACTAAAAAACTAATCGCGAGCATGCGAGTAAGTAACACCAGTAAATGACGCAACTTTGATTTAGATTGGGTTTCCTGTTTTATTTCACGTAAGAATCTTACGTTGGTAAAATAAATACGTTTAAATTTCCGGAAGTTAAAAAGGTGTATTATTAAAGGAATTGCAAGTGCTGAAAGGGCAAACAAAAAGCCGGGATAAATAAACTGCATAGGGCTTCAAAGGTAAAAAATATTTAAGAAGCAGCTTTAACAGTTCGACTTTTAAATTCTAATTAACAGTTTTTAATAGAGTTGTATAAAACAGTGTGCTACAAGGTATTCTGAGGATTAAATTTTTTGTTTGGATTTAGCTTAATTTGTTTACTGCTCAAATTAGTAGGTTTTATCTACGCGTTTGAACATTTGTCCTATTTTTCTTTCAACAATGTCTGGGTTCTATCAGGTCCCACCGAAACAATAGTTATTGGTATTTCAAGATGTTTCTCAAGATAAGCAATATAGGAAAATAACTCAGGAGGTATTTCATCCATGTTGCGCACATGAGTTAATTCTTTTTGCCATCCATCTAAAGTATCGTATACGGCTTCAAGATTTTGATCGGAATAATCGTAAGGTAAATAATCGATTACTTTTCCATTCAGCTTGTAATGGGTACACACTTTTATGTGTTTAAAATCATTGAGTACATCGGCTTTCATCATAATTAATTCAGTAACTCCATTAATCATGATGGCATATTTTAAAGCAGGCAAATCCAACCATCCACAACGGCGAGCGCGACCGGTGGTGCTGCCAAATTCATTCCCTTTTTTACGTAATTCTTCACCGGTTGCATCGTGTAATTCAGTAGGGAAGGGGCCACTTCCTACACGCGTGCAATAGGCTTTAAATATACCGTATACTTTTCCAATTTTGCCGGGAGCTATTCCTAATCCTGTACAAGCACCTGCGCAAATTGTGTTAGAAGAAGTAACGAAGGGATATGAACCGAAATCAATATCGAGCAATGAACCTTGTGCACCTTCGGCCAAGATTGATTTGTCGTGTTTAAGTGCATTGCTGCAATAATGTTCGGTATCGATAAAAGTTAGCGTTTTGAGTAATTCAATACCTTCCCAAAAACCGGGTTCAAGCTCTTCTAAATTGTAATTAAATTTATAAAAGGTGAGTAATTGTTTATGTTTCTCAACTAGTTGGCGGTATTTTTGATTAAAATCGGGATGGTAAATATCACCTACACGCAGCCCATTTCTACCGGTTTTATCCATATAGGTTGGTCCTATACCTTTTAAGGTACTACCAATTTTGCCGGCACCTTTAGCAGCTTCAGAAGCCGCATCTAATAAGCGATGCGTTGGAATAATTAAATGAGCCCGATTCGAAACAAGTAAATTTTTTCTAACATCTATACCCAATTTGGCAATTGAATCAATTTCTTTTTTCAAAATAATTGGATCAATCACCACACCATTTCCAATTAAATTGATTGCATTTTCACGAAAAATTCCGGATGGAATGGTATGTAATACGTGTTTAATTCCATTAAATTCAAGAGTATGTCCGGCATTCGGCCCACCTTGAAAACGTCCAATAATATCGTATTGAGGAGTTAATACGTCCACAATCTTTCCTTTGCCTTCGTCGCCCCATTGAAGACCTAACAACACATCCACTTTCATTTGCTATTTTGTTTTGAAATTTTGTACCGGAATGGTACGTTTTGTTGAAAATTATACTTTTTATTTAATGAAATTGTAAAGAGCTATAGTCTTTTCTCAATCATTTCAATTGCTTTTTTATTGGTATCGGTAATGGTAAAAACCGTATTGAGTTTGGTAACTACCAATAGTTCTTTAATTTTTGCAGAAACTTCAGTAATTAGTACTTCTCCACCATGATTACGCGCCTTACTAAGAATACTAATGAGTAAATTTAAACCGGTACTATTCATGTATTTTAACTCACTTAAATTGAGCACAAATGTATTTCGGTTGAGATCTATTAATTCATCAATTTTGGCAATCAATTCGGTAGCATCGCTGCGTTCCATTAAATCGCCCATTAAATAAATTACTGCAATTCCTTTATCTTCTTCTAATTTAAATGAAAATCGCATGGCTTAATTTTTTAAGTTTTTAAAATGTTCACACTTCCCTTTTTTTGCTAGTTCAGAGCATTTGCCATAAAAGTTGAGCGAATGATGGGTAATAGAAAAATTAAGCAATTGTTCGGTCATGTTTTGAATTTGTTGAATTCTAGGATCGCAAAATTCGAATACTTTCTCACAATCGCTACAAATTAAATGGTCGTGTTGACGGTATTTGTATGATTTTTCAAATTGTGCTAAATTTTTACCAAACTGGTGTTTCACTACCAAATTAGCATCAAGTAATAATTCAATTGTATTGTATAAAGTTGCTCTGCTCACGCGGTATTTTTTGTTCTTCATGTGAAGATAAAGCGACTCAATGTTGAAATGCCCATCGTTAGAATAAATTTCGTCCAATATTGCAAATCTTTCAGGAGTTTTACGGTGTGCATTTTTTTCAAGATAATCCGAAAATAATTGCTTTACTGTTTGCTTCGTATCCACATTCTAAATTTATTTCAAAAGTAGTATTTTTTGGTTAAGTGGGATTTTGAAATTGCTTAATTCGAATCAATGCGCATCACATTTAGTACTCCGTTTACTTTCTTCAATTTTTTCATCAATTCTGTAAGATGATTCGTATCGTTTACAAATACCATGATGGTTCCTTCAAAAATACCATCATTGGTGTCAAAACTAATTGAACGCATGTTCACATTGAGTTCGTTTGAGATGATTTTTGTAATGTTATTTACAATACCTACTGCATCACTTCCAGTAATTTTAATACCTGCAAGGAAAGAAATTTTGTCTGAATCGGTCCATTTAGCTTTTACAATACGATATGCATAATTGCTCATCAATTGCAGTGCATTGGGACAATTTGCGCGATGTATTTTAATTCCTTCGTTGATGGTTATAAATCCAAATACATCGTCACCATTAATCGGATTGCAGCAAGGAGAGAGTTTGTATTCAATTTTTTGCAAATCTTCTCCAATCACCAGCATATTGCTGTTTCCACGTGCTTTAGAAATAAGTTCTTCAAACTCTTTGGCTTCCGACTTCTTAGTACTCTTAGCCTTGTGTTTCAATGAACCATCTTCCTTTACAAAATCTTTCAGGTGTTTTAAATTAATAATACCAATAGCTATTCGGTAATATAAATCTAGCACTGAAGGGGCTTTAAAAAAATCAACCAGCAAATTCAAACTTTCATTATTGAGTGTAACTTTCATAGAATGCAGCTTGCGCGCCAATAATTCTTTTCCGTCAGTCGCCAATTTTCTTTTCTCTTCTTTTAAAGAGGCTTTTATTTTAGATTTTGCGCGGGCTGTAACAACAAAATGCAGCCAGTCTTCTTTAGGTTTTTGTTTTTGTGAAGTAAGCACTTCAACTTGGTCGCCACTCTTTAACGGATGACTTAATGGTACCAACCGATTAGACACTTTAGCACCGATGCATTTTTCGCCAATGTGTGAGTGAATTTCGTACGCAAAATCAAGCGCAGTTGCTCCTGCAGGGAGCTTTATTAATGCACCCTTTGGTGTAAATACAAAAATTTCTTCTGCAAATAAATTCAGTTTAAAATCATCGATAAAATCCATGGCATTGGTTTCCGGATTTTCGAGCATTTCGCGTACTTTATTTATCCATGCATCCAAAGCATTTTCGGCAGCTGATTCTTTGTATTTCCAATGAGCAGCATATCCCATTTCCGCAATATCGTCCATGCGTTCTGTTCGAATTTGAACTTCAACCCATTTCCCTTCCAAGCCCATAACTGTGGTATGCAAGGATTCGTATCCGTTTGCTTTAGGCGATGAAATCCAATCGCGCAGCCTGTCGGGGCTAGGGTGATAAAAATCGGTAACTATACTATACACACGCCAACAGTCAGATTTTTCTTGCTCAAGTGGAGTTTGAATAATGATTCGAATGGCAAAAATATCATACACTTCTTCAAAAGGAATATTCTGTTTTTTCATCTTTTGATAGATAGAAAAAATTGATTTTGATCTTCCTTTGATGTCAAACTTAAATCCTTGTTCAGTGAGCGTGTTTATAATGGGTAAGCTAAATTTATTGATGTAGCGTGTTCTTTCTTTTTGTGTTTCTTTTAATTTTTGACTGATGGAGTTATAAGCTTCAGGTTCGGTGTACTTTAAACCCAAATCTTCCATTTCGGTTTTAATGGCATTTAAACCTAGTCGATGCGCAAGCGGTGCGTACAAATAAAGAGTTTCGGATGCAATTTTAACTTGTTTATCGCGCGCCATACTATCGAGTGTGCGCATGTTGTGCAAGCGATCGGCGAGTTTGATTAAAATCACCCGTATGTCGTCGCTAAGGGTGAGCAACATTTTACGAAAGTTCTCTGCTTGCAAGGAAGAGGTTTGATCGAAAACACCAGAAATTTTAGTGAGTCCGTCAATAATTTTCATGATTTTTTCGCCGAACATTCCCTTGATGTCTTCAAGCGAAATATCAGTATCTTCAACGGTGTCGTGCAGCAAGGAGCAAACAATTGCAGTAGTTCCTAGCCCAATTTCACTAACTGCAATTTGAGCAACCGCAATGGGGTGGTAAATATAGGGTTCGCCCGATTTACGGCGCATGTCCTTGTGCGCATCAACCGCCAATTCAAAGGCTTTTCGGATAATAACTTTATCGCCCTTTTCCATGCGTGAAGCATTGGATTTTAATAGGGTACGATAACGCTTTAATATTTCTTTCTTTTCAGCAACAAGGTCTATGGTTGGGGTATCCATGTATGTTTATGGGATGAATTTTATAAATTATCGAGTCAATATTTAATCACAGCAAGATTAAAAAAATACCGTGAAGAAGAAAAGTTCCTTAAACAAATGTTTTACCCGGCAAAGAATTGAATTTATCAATTACAATATTCATCTGCCACAGCAATCGCTTTAGAAATAATATCCAAACCTTCATCCATTTCTGCTTTGTTGATGCACAAAGGAGGTGCAGTAAAAATGTAATTCCATCGAACAAAAGTAAACATACCAAGTTCAGAAATTTTAGCTGCAACCTTGTTCATAATTTCCATTTCAGCCGGAGAAGCATTCCAAGGCGCCATTGGCTCTTTGGTTTTGCGATTTTTTACCAACTCAATGCAACCCAATAGTCCGGTATTTCGGTAATCTCCAATACTTGGATGTTTCTGTTTTAATTTCTCCACCTCAGCATCCATGTAGCGGCCCATTTTGGCTGCATTTTCAATCAAATTTTCATCTTCATAAATTTTCAACACTTCAACAGCTGCAGCACAAGCCACAACATGCGCTGAATAAGTTAAACCAAGCGGTAGAGGTTTATCATTAAAGGCACTAATAAGTTCTTCTTTAATAATCATCCCACCTAGTGGAATATAGCCACAGGTAAGGCCTTTAGCAAAGCACATAATGTCGGGAACAACACCGTGATGATCTACTCCAAACCATTTTCCGGTTCTACCAAAGCCACTCATAACTTCATCGCAGATCAATAAAATGCCATATTTATCGGCTATTTCACGTACTCTCTTCCAGTAAGTGGGTGGGTATTTTATGCAACCGCTTGAGCCACTTTCGCCTTCCATTAATATAGCAGCTACATTTTGAGGGCCCTCAAATTTAATTACCCGCTCCATGTGGTTGGCAGCATTTTCAGCACACTCTTCAGGAGTTTCACTATTCCATGGGCAACGGTAAAAAAATGGATTTTCAACATGAATAAAATTTCCGGGTTGTTGTCCGTCATGCGGAAGTTTACGTGGATCACCACCAACAGCCATAGCACCATAAGAAGCACCGTGGTAACTTTGATAAAGCGAAACTATTTTTGCTCTACCCGTATACAAACGTGCAAACTTGATAGCATTTTCAATAGCTTCAGCACCGGCGTTGGTAAAGAAAGTTTTTTTCAAAGAACCAGGAGTAATCTCGGCCAGTTTTTTTCCAAGTGTGCCGCGAGCTTCCGAAACCATTCCGGGATGCACAAAACTGAGTTCTTGCATTTGTTTCACAACAGCATCAGTTACCCGCTGATGACCATGACCAATGTTCATGTTCATGAGCTGTGATGAAAAATCGAGGATTTTTTTTCCGCTGCGATCATAAATGTAAACGCCTTTGGCAGACTTAATATTTAAAGGATTTAACCCGGCTTGCTTGCTCCAGGAAAAAATGGTGTAATCGAGGTTGTTTTTAAGAATTTCTTCTTTTTCGGATACTTTTAATATAGATTCCATAATTGTAGATTTTTTTGAACGCAGATTTAATAGGATGATTATGATTTTTTATGATTTTAATCTGCGTTAATCTTAACCATCATAAAAAATCAGCGTTCTATCATCAACTCATCCAATTCGTCTTAGATTCCGGATTCCATTTTGTTGTAATCTTCTTCAACTTAGTCCAAAATTCAATTGAGCTTTTTCCGGTGATATCACCTACTCCAAATTTACTTTCGTTCCAACCGCCAAAAGAAAATGGTTCACGAGGAACAGGTACACCAATGTTTACGCCTATCATACCGGCACTTGCATTTTCCATAACATATCTTGCCGTTCCACCGCTTTGGGTGAAAACAGCTGCTGCATTTCCATAAGGATTAGCATTTTCAATTTTCAAAGCTTCATCAATATCGTTCGCGCGCATGATTGATATAACGGGTCCAAAAATTTCTTCGCGCGCAACACTCATTTCCGGTTTCACAAAATCAATTACAGTAGGGCCCACATAAAATCCACCTTCTTTTCCTTTTACAATTACTTTGCGGCCATCTACCAGTATTTTAGCGCCTTGGGCTTCTGCTTCATCAATGTATTTTTCGATGCGTTCCTTTGCAACTTTTGAAACTACAGCACCCAAATTTTGCCCGGGAATTACTTTACGAGCATCTTCACAAATTTGATTGATGATATGATCAACCGGACCAACTGCAACCATTGCCGATGCAGCCATACAACGTTGTCCGGCGCATCCGCTCATACTTGCAGTAACATTGCTCGCAGTCATTGCAGTATGTGCATCTGGCATTACTATCAAATGATTTTTCGCACCGCCTAATGCAAGTGCTCTTTTAAATGTTGAGGTGGCTCTTGCATACACCAATTTAGCTACTTTGGTAGAACCTACAAACGAAACAGCTTCTATTCCCGGGTGGTCGCAAATGGCTTCAACTATTTCTTTATCACCATTAACAATATTTAAAACTCCATCCGGCAATCCGGCTTCTTTCAGCAATTCGGCCAATCGAATACAACTCAAAGGAACTATTTCGGAAGGTTTTAAAATCATGGCATTACCTAATGCAATAGCGTTTGGTATGGTCCAGTTAGGAACCATATTGGGAAAATTAAACGGAGCAATACAAGCTACTACTCCTAAAGGAAAATGCTCAATGCGGCATTCTACACCTTTACTAACTTCCAATAATTCACCTGAAATTAATTGAGGCAGAGAGCATGCAAATTCAGTAAGTTCCACACTTTTATCAACCTCTGCATAAGCTTCGTCTTTTGTTTTACCATTTTCAATATGCACGAGTTCTGCTAATTCATCGCGGTGTTTTTCTAATAAGGTTTTATATTTAAAAAATACTTGAACACGCTCCTTGATGGGAACTTTGCTCCATACCTCAAAAGCCTTTTTTGCATTTTCAACAGCAGCATCCAAATCCGATTTATTGCTCATCACTACTGTTGAAATCACCGTTCCGTCAAGTGGACTAATAACTTCCATACTACGTGTAGAAGAAGAGTTTACAGATTTTCCACCCACATAATTTTTTACTTCCGGGTATTTTAATTTTATCGTTTCCATAGTTCTATTTTAGTAAAATCAATAGTTACAAACTTAAGGCTTGTTTTGATGAATGGCAAGTATTTTGGCTGCTTTTTTCACCAAACACATGTTTGTACTAATTATTGATGATAGGGGCTTTTTGTACAGCTAATAAATGAACCATTTTAAATTTGAATAAGCTGAAACAATTATTAATTGTAATTGTTTCAAAAGAGTTAGCTACTTTTAGTTCCCCAAATTAATTAACCATGCTCGGCTATAGATTTTCAAAACACAAGCCTCAACCGGATAAAACTCCATTCGAAAAACTATTTGATATTTTTAAGGAATTGCTCGTGCATACCAATGGTGATGCAAATGAAGCATTGAGTTGGCTGACAGAGTTGGATAAAAAATACAAGCTCACTGATAAAGATTATGGTATGGGTGACTTTATCAATGACTTGAAAAAGCGGGGATATTTGAATGAAGATAAAACCAGCGGATCCTTTGCTATATCCTCCAAAATGGAGCAAAGTATTCGTCAAGCTTCTTTGGATCAAATCTTTGGAAAATTAAAAAAATCAAAAAGTGGAAATCATAAAACTACTTTCACCGGCAAGGGTGATGAGGCAAGTAGTGACCGACGCGAATTTCAATTTGGCGATGCCTTGGAACAAATATCGATGACGGATTCCTTACGCAACGCTCAAATTAACCATGGTACAAATGATTTTCACTTAACCGAAAATGATTTGGAAATTGTAGAGAGCGAACACAAAAGCCAAACATCAACAGTGCTCATGATTGATATAAGTCACTCCATGATTTTGTATGGTGAGGATAGAATCACACCTGCAAAAAAAGTAGCGATGGCTTTATCAGAACTTATTACTACACGCTATCCTAAAGACACCTTAGATATTATTGTTTTTGGAAACGATGCCTGGCAAGTACAAATTAAAGATTTACCTTATTTACAAGTTGGTCCTTATCACACCAATACAGTAGCCGGTTTGGAATTGGCCATGGATATTTTGCGCAGAAAAAAAAATCCCAACAAGCAAATTTTTATGATTACTGATGGGAAACCGAGCTGCTTAAAAGAAGGGGATGGATATTATCAAAACAGTTTCGGATTGGATCGTAAAATTGTAAATAAAACATTGAATGCAGCAGCAGCTTGTAAGCGATTAAAAATTCAAATTACTACGTTTATGATTGCCAAAGATCCTTATCTGCAGCAGTTTGTAGAAGAGTTTACAGAAACAAATCAAGGTAAGGCATTTTATACCAGCTTAAAAGGATTGGGAGAATATATTTTTGAAGATTATACACGAAATAGAAGAAAAACAGTACGATAAAGTACAATTAAACATGCAAAGAATGTCGAAAGCAAAAACACTAGGAGAGTTAAAAAGAGCAGGATATAAATACAAGACAATTAAAGATGAATTAAGAGAAAATTTAATTCGAAAAATGAAAAACCATGAACCTGTTTTTGAAGGAATTGTGGGGTATGAGGATACTGTAATACCGGATATTGAAAGAGCAATTTTATCCAAGCACAACATTAATTTACTTGGGTTGCGAGGTCAAGCAAAAACTCGTATTGCTCGATTAATGGTGAATCTTTTGGATGAATTTATTCCAGTTGTAAAGGGTTCTGAAATAAACGATGATCCTTTAAAACCCTTATCGAAATACGCAGTAGGATTGATAGCCGAAAAAGGTGATGATACTCCAATCGACTGGCTTCCACGTGCAGAGCGATATGCTGAAAAATTAGCCACCCCCGATGTTTCAGTTGCCGATTTAATTGGAGATGTAGATCCTATAAAAGCAGCCAATTTAAAATTGAATTATTCAGACGAACGTGTTTTGCATTTTGGAATTATACCTCGCAGCAATCGTTGCATATTTGTTCTCAACGAACTTCCCGATTTGCAAGCAAGAATACAAGTTTCGTTGTTTAATATTTTACAGGAAGGAGATATACAAATAAGAGGCTTTAAATTGCGATTACCTTTAGATATTCAATTTGTATTTACCGCCAATCCTGAAGATTACACCAACAGAGGAAGTATAGTAACACCTTTAAAAGATCGAATCGGGAGTCAAATTTTAACCCATTATCCAAAAGACATTGAAACTGCAAAGAGTATTACTTTGCAAGAAGCAAAACTATCAAGCACACAAAAGTCAAGCATTAAAGTAAGCGATTTGGCGCTTGATATTTTGGAGCAAATTGGGTTTGAGGCTAGAATGAGCGAATACATTGATGCAAAAAGTGGAGTTTCGGCCCGACTGAGTATCTCGGCTTATGAAAATTTGTTAAGCACAGCTGAACGTAGAACCTTAATAAATGATGAAATACTAACTGTAGTGCGTGTATCTGACTTTACAGGTGTTATTCCCTCAATAACGGGCAAAGTTGAACTAGTTTATGAAGGAGAGCAAGAAGGAGCATATATTGTAGCACAACATTTAATTGGAAAAGCAATTCGAACTTTGTTCAGTAAACTTTTTCCATCTCCCGAAAAATTAAAAAAGAGTAGTGAAGCAAATCCGTATCAGCTTATTATCGACTGGTTTTCGATAGGCAATGAGCTTGATTTGTTGTGTGATTTATCAAACAAATCCTACCAAGATGCTTTGATGAAAGTTGATGGTTTAAAAAAAGTGGTAGAAAAATATCATCCAAGTATGAAAAATGCAGATCAATTATTTATGATGGAATTTGTTTTACATGGTTTGAGCGAATATTCTAAACTTAGCAAGAAGTCACTTGTAAATGGTTTAAAATTTAAAGATATGTTTAGTTCTGTTTTTAATATGGACGACATGGAAGGAGATGAAAAGTAAATCGAATATTAGTGCTAAGATTTAATTAATTCTTCTAAAAAAAACTGGATGTATTTTATACTAGCTATAACAATCTTTTTGTTGCTTGTATTGCTTTTTTTAACACAACCCAAATTTGGTAAAATACCCAGCGCAAATAGATTGGCGAATATTGCTACTTCGAAAAATTACAGGGACAAAAAATTTCAAAATTTGAGTTTTACTCCTGATTTAAGCGAAGGTGTAACCTATACAAAAGTGCTACGTGAATTTATTTTTAACCGCAGTCAACGACTTGAACCGAAGGATATTTTACCTTCTGTACAAACTAATTTAAAGGAGATAAATCCTGATTCTAATTGTGTAGTTTGGTTTGGACATTCATCTTATTTTATTCAAGTGGATGGTAAAAAAATATTGGTCGACCCTGTTTTCAGCGGAAATGCATCGCCGGTAAGTTTTACTACCAAGAGTTTTAAAGGAACAAATTTGTATGGTGTTGATGATATACCACACCTCGATTTGCTTATTATAACACATGATCATTGGGATCATTTAGATTATGAAACTATAAGCGCCTTAAAACCTAAAGTGAAACAAGTAGTTACCGGATTAGGCACTGCTCAACATTTGGAACATTGGGGTTTTGACAAAAGCATGTTGCATGAAGCCGATTGGGATGATAGTCTAAATTTTGATGATGGATTTATCATTCATGCTGTTCCGGCTCGTCATTTTTCGGGCCGTGGTTTAAAACGAAATAAAGCCTTGTGGATGTCGTTTGTGCTTCAAACACCTACACTAAAACTATACATTGGAGGCGATTCAGGCTACGATACACATTTTAAAACAATTGGCGAAAAGCACGGTCCATTTGATATTGCATTCCTCGAATGTGGACAATACCATGCAAACTGGAAATACATTCACATGATGCCTGAAGAAGTGATTCAAGCAGCCATTGATTTAAAAGCAAAAAGGTCAATGCCTGTTCATTGGGCTAAATTTGCATTGGCACAACACGATTGGGATGAGCCTATTTTGCGCGTAAAAGCCGAAGCTAACCGTAAAAATTATTCATTGATACATCCCAAAATCGGCGAATTGGTTGATTTAGTTAATGCTACAGATCAGTATGCTGAGTGGTGGAGCAAACTAAACTGATTACCATTCAATAAATTACTTTTTTGTATTTACCTTCGTTTGATTATTTTCACTTTTAAATTCCAAATCAAAACAATTGGAATATTTTTGTAAAGATTATGATGCACTTTATTTTCAGACTACGATTATTTTTAATTGTAACTTTTGTTTCACTTTGTTTTAGCTTTTCAGCTATTGCTCAAAAATCCTGGAAACTGGATGTTAGCGGAAACGTACGCGACGAAGACAGCAAAGCAGCAGTAAAAGGAGCAAAGTTAGAAATCACTAAAGGGGGAGCGCCTTATAAAACTATTTTTGCTGACGACAATGGAAATTTTTCGTATTCACTCGATCCAGATAACACCTACACAGTTAAAGTATCTTACGGCAATTACGTTTCCAAAATAATTACTATTTCAACTGAGAATACTCCATCTGATGAGGAAGTAAAACAAAATTTTAAAGCCAATACTGAATTCCGTATATTTAAAAAGGTTGAGGATATTGATTATTCTGTTTTAGATGGACCAATTGGTTCCATTTTCTTTGATGCAACAGAAAATAAATTTGACTACAATGTAGTTGACTTTGATTTAAAGAAAAAGTTGGAAGAGTTAAAGAAGGAAATGGAAAAGAAGAAGGCTGAAAAAGAAGCTCAAGAAAAGGCTGAAAAAGAAGCTGCATTAAAGCGCGCTGCGTTTACGAAAGATTCGTTGGCGAAAGCAGAGCTTGATGCTAAGAAAAAGGCACTTCAAGATGCTGAAGATGCAAAAAAGCAAGCAGCCGCAGCTGCAAAAGCTGAAGCAGAAGCAAAAAAACAAGCAGTAGCCGAAGCTGAAGCAGCAAAGAAAAAAGCTGCAGCCGATGCTGAAGCAGCAAAAGCAGAGGAAAAGAAAAAGGCAGCCGAAGCTGTCGAAGCTGCAAAATTAGAGGCCAAGAAAAAGCAAGAGCAAGAAGCACAGGAGAAGTTAGATGCTAAGAAGAAAGCTGAACAAGCTGAAGCGGATAAACTAGCACAACAAAAAAAGGCCGAACAAGAAGAACTTGATAAAGCCGCAGAGAAAAAGAAAGCAGATTTAGCGGTACAGGAACAAGCAAAGGCAGAGAAAAAGCAGCAAGAACAGGAAGCTTTAGAAAAAGCTGCTGCTGCAAAAAAAGCTGCGGAAGAAGAGCAAAAGAAGAAGGTAACTCCACCAGCTCCTAAGCCTGAACCTGTTAAAACTGTAACTCCGGAAGTGCGTGTTGCCCCACCGGTAAAACCTATAGAAAGCGCACCACCTGAAATTATTCATCCCGAAAGTGTGCGTTACGATGAGTTTGATTATGGGACCTATCACGTAAATAGAACTTTTGTCACCATTGGAGGTGTTGAAATTGAATATCAAAAAATAAAACATCAGTGGGGAGGAATTTTCTTTAAGCGTGATGGACTCGATATTACAGATGGTACTTATCGAAAAGAAATGCGCAAGTATGGTTTAGATACCAAGTAACTTGGAATTGTTTTTTTTGGAGCTTAACTTACTTAGCCGAAGCCAATTTTCAGAATAAAGTTAAGGGTAAATGGAAACACGAACTAAATGCAGTTGTATGAATTTAAAATCAGTTTACTTATTTCTATGCATGCTGTTATTCGCTTCTTTAATTGAAGCACAGGATAACAATGAGTTATTGGCAAAGGGAATGCAATATAAAAAGGAGTTAAATTATAAAGAAGGGATAGCTGTATTTCAACGTTTATTAAAGTCTGATTCGAGCAATGCTCAATACCTGCAAAATGCCAGTTTTTTTTATTGCAGATACGGCAAATTTTTGCCTGAAAACCAACAAATGAATTATTATAAAATTGCTGAATATTTGGCAAGTAAGTCACTTAAAATTGCCAACGGCGATGCTGAAGGACACTATGTATATGCTTTAGCATTGGGTAGAATAAATGAAAATGCAAGTACCAAACAAAAAATAACCAATGCAAAACTTATTAAGTCGGAATTGGATTTGGCTTTGAAAATAAATCCGAAGCACGCCGGAGCTTGGCACATCCTTGGTCGCTGGCATCGCACTATTGCCGGTTTTAGCTCAATTGAGAAACTGGCTATAAATACTTTGTTTGGTGGAGTGCCTCCCGGAGGTTCTTATGAAGATGCGGTGAAATGTTTTACTCAAGCAGTGATCATCGAACCCAAATACAAAATGCATCAATATGAATTAGCCAATACCTATTATGAAATGGGCAAAAAGGCGGAGGCGAAAATTTGGCTAAGCAAAGCAATGGCATTGTCGGCGGTAAGCATCGACGACAGAACCGCCGATGAAAAATGCAAAGAACTTCAGACTAAGTTGCAATAAGCACTATCAACTTTTGTTTGTGAATATTTAATACTTGTAAAGATTTTAATCGAAAGATTGAACACTAATTTTACAAAAAGTATTAAGCGATAAAAAGTGCGTATAGTTTTATTCCTGAGTTTATTTTTAGTTTCAATCGCACTAGGCGAACCTTTGTTATTGCCCTTAAGTAAAGCGGTTGATGAGCAGGTTCCGGTAACCTATCCTAAAAATTATTTTCGATCACCACTGACAATTCCACTGACACTTGCCGGCAATTTTGGTGAAATTAGAAACAACCACTTTCATTCAGGTCTAGATTTTAAGACAGAAAATCGAGAAGGTTTGCCGATTGTAGCGCCGGCTGATGGCTACGTTTCACGCATTAAGGTACAGGCTGCAGGATATGGAAATGCATTGTATATAACGCATCCCAATGGTTACGTTACAGTATATGGACATTTGAGTGCTTACAATGAAGCCATTACGGCTTACCTTCGCAAGCAACAATACCAACTCGAATCCTTTGAAGTAGATGTGAAACTAGACCCTAAATTGCTACCCGTAAAGCAAGGTGATATGGTTGCATTATCTGGAAATACTGGTGGTTCAAGAGGCCCGCATTTACACTTTGAAGTGCGTGATGAAAAAACTGAATTTGCGATTAATCCACTTTTATTTGGATTTGATGTTAAGGATTCGGTGAAGCCGGTAATTAGTAAGGTTGCATTATACCCAATGAATGAACTATCGTTTATTGATGGAAAAAACATCTCCACCTTTTATTCTTTGATTCCCCGAAAGGGCATGGATGCTGGATTGGCATACGCTGCCGGAGATACAATAAAAGTTCATGGATTTATTGGTTTTGGGCTTACCACCTTCGATACCGAAGATGCTCGCACCAATGTTAATGGAACCTATTCGGTGGAAGTGAATGTAGATAACGAACAAATTTATTTACACAAGATTAATAGCTTTTCATTTGATCAATGGCGTTATGTAAATGCACACATCGATTATCCCTCTAAAAAGCATAAAGGCCTTATAATTCAACGCTGTTATTTGCTTCCAAACAATAAATTGCCCATCTATGAAGTACATAAAAATCGAGGATATTTTTTGTTCACTGATTCAAAATCTCACTTAATAAAACTTACAGCAAAAGATATTTTTGGCAACAGTAAATCCGTTTCGTTTTATGTAAAAAGTGCTGCATTGGCACCTTACATTCCGCCAATGACGCGTTCAAAGAATGTGGTAGAGAAATTTTTGTATAATAGACCCAATGCTTTTGCTACCAATGATTTTAAGATTTCAATACCCAAAGATGCCATATATAACGATATTAATTTTGAATTTTTTGTGAGCGATTCAAGCAAAGGAATTGCACCCATATATCATGTGCACCGCGATGATGAGCCTGTTCAAGCATTGTATGAAATTGCAATTAAGCCACGTAAACTACTTGCACGTTTACAAAATAAAGCAGTGATTGTATCACTGAACGGTGGTGCAAGAGTTTCAGAAGGTGGTGAGTGGGATCCTAGTTTTGGCGGTGTTAAAACTCAAACTAAAACCTTTGGTAGTTTTTCATTAGCAATAGATACCATACCTCCTGTACTTTCACCTATTAATGCTTTTGCTAATAAAAAAATTACAGTTGCAAAGTGGCTGCGTTTTCGCATGTATGATTCTTTATCCGGAATTAAATCATATCGCGGAACAATTGATGGTAAGTGGATTTTGATGCAATGCGATGCAAAATCAAACCTGCTGTATTATACTTTCGATTCTAGTGTTGGCCCTGGTAAACATGAGTTAAGGGTGCAAGTTGAAGATAAGAAAGGGAACAGTAAAGTATATGCATACAACTTTTTCCGATAAGGATTTAAAAGTTGAAATTGTAACTAAGGCAAACCTTCATTAGTTTTAAAAGATTCGATTTTTTTTGCATGTCGCAAACCAGTTGCTTTCGAGTAAAATTAGCAGCTACAAATTTTCCATTGTTTTTGTTTTGTAGATCGATGTACTGATTTAGTGCAACAATGCCCATTCCTATTAAAATCATAAATTGATAAAAACAGGCTCTTTTATCCGCTGATTTATAAGGCAACTTGGAAATTAATTGATGCACATTTTTCATGTGCAGCTCAAAATCTTTTTTGATTGTTTGAATATCGTCTGCACGAGTCACAAAAGTTGAAATTCCGGATTGTAAATCTTTCCAAACATCAAATATATCGTTCACTTGTTGCAGTAAACTGCCCAATTCATAAATTGCTGTTTGTTCTGCTGTTTCTAACGAATTACTTAAGGTTACACGATAAAACAAATGCGATAAACCTCCTTTTTTTTCGCTGATTTGTTTTAACTCAGCTGCAGTTAATATGCTGTTTTGTTGTTTTTTACTTTCTACTTGTACGGTGTATATTTCATTAAATATTTTGTCAAAAGTAGGTTTGTCTTCTAAGTTGCAATGAACCTGTTGTAAAAAGTTTAGAAACAATTTTTCAGATGAATTGCGCGCTTTAAAATCAAATGGAGCGTTCATCATTTCTTTAACCTGTGTATTGTCGCGATTTTCATGATCAAAAAAATCGTCGTACAAACCAGTCATTGCACCTTGATAGCTCAATATTTTTCGTTCTCGGCTGCTCATTTCATTTCCGCGTAAGCGACAATAATTTTCGCCTACTATAGCAACTACAAATAAGGCATAATAGTTTCGTATTTTCTTAAAATCAGCAGCATCCAAAGTGCCATCGTTGGTTTGCAGTGCATGGGTTAAATGCGGCTCCAGTTCTTGTTTTATATAGCGATGCTGAATGCGCAATTGTTGAACAAGTTTAACAGAAACCTGCAAGAAGGGAAGAATATTTTTTAAATAATACTTCATTTCAAATTCAATTTATAACACTCAAATTAGAGTTTTTCATTAAGTGTAAATCTCGAATCTTATAGGTTGAAATAGGTTTAAAGTAATGTTGAAACACTTGATATAGCTCGAAAGTTCAAAGTAATTTATTCAACATAAAGCACCAAGCCTTTTAAATAAGCGCCTTCCGGATGAAAAATACTGGGCGCATGATCCTGTGGTTGATTTAAATAGTGCAAAACATGTACTTTTCGTTTGGCTATGATTGCTGCAGCCATAACGGTACTATTAAATAAATTGGTGTCGACCACCTGTGAACAGGAAAAAGTAAACAAAATTCCACCTGCTTTTATTTTTTTAAACGCCTCAGCATTTAAACGTTTATAACCTTGTACAGCATTGTGTTTTACGTTTTGGTGTTTTGCAAAAGCAGGAGGATCTAGTATAATTACATCGTATTTATTGGCAGCAGTTTCTAAAAAATCAAAGGTGTCAATAGCAAAAGATGCATGCTCAGATTGCTTTGAAAAAAAACTTTTATTGAGTTCAATATTTTTATCGGTGAGCTCAATTGCTTTTTTTGAACTATCAACACTATGCACTAAAGTAGCACCTGCACGCATAGCAAATACTGAAAAACCACCGGAGTAACAAAAAGTATTAGCAACAGATTTTCCTTTGCAATACTGAGCAAGTAAATTCCGGTTTTCGCGCTGATCAATAAAGAAGCCTGTTTTTTGTCCACTTGCCCAATCAATCGAAAATAAATTTCCGTATTCTTTTACTTCATTAGTTTTTGTTTCGCCCCAGAGTACCCCATTCTCAGCTTTAACCGCAGATTGCTTTGGCATTGTTTCTTCACTTTTATCGTATATTGCATGTAAGGTTTTACCATACACTTTTTGAAGCGATAGGCAAATTTCCTTTTTAATAAGGTGCATGCCAATTGAATGTGTTTGCAGCACGGCAGTGCCATTGTAAAAATCTATAATTAACCCGGGCATTCCATCACCTTCAGCGTGAAGCAAGCGATATACATTGGTTTCGGCGTTGGATGTTAAATTTAAAACTTGACGTAAATTATAAGCAGCTGCAATTTTAGCATCCCAAAATGCTTGATTAATCTCACATTCTTCAAACGAAAAAACCCGAACAGCAATGCTACCCAATTGATAATGTCCAATTCCTAAAAACTCATCATGATTGCTCACGACACTTACTAATTCGCCTTCAGAAGGTTCTATTTCTTTGCCTACAGAATTTTTTATTTTCTTAATAGCGCCCGAAAACACCCAAGGATGAAACCTTCTGAGTGATTGATCTTTTCCGGAACTTAAAATTACTTTTGGATAAGCCTGTTGCATAACTTGTGAATAAGTATGCAAAGGTAAAATTATAAGCCTTTACACAGCTTTTTTTTTGAAGTAGTGATTTGTGCTTAAACATTTATTTATTTTCGCTTTAACGAATTTTTTAAGAAATCTTTTGTCTTGTTTGAAATTAGTAATGTATAGATCTTAATTTTAGAAAGGATAAATCTTAAAAATAGAAGTGTACTAAATTTATTGAATGAAAGGACTACTTAAATTTCTGTTTTTACTTATCGCTACATCTATAGTTGCTTCAGAAGTTCAATCACAGGATTCCTTGAATACACTATTAGGCGATGCTTCAGTCAATGATACACTGAAAGTAGAAGCATACATACACTTAGCTTCACTTAATCTTGATGCAGCACCGAATAAGTCGATGGAGTATAGTAAAGAGGCTTTAAAATTGTCGTCGAGAATAAATTTTCCAAATGGCTTTCTCAACGCAAGCGGATGGATTGCATACTTGTATGAGCAGTTTGGTGAAATTGATTCAGCAATTTATTACAATGAGAAGGCACTAGTTTTAGCTAAGAAACTTCATAAGTTGGATGATCAAGCTGCAATTCTTAATAACCTAGCTGCTATTTACAAAAATCAAGGAAAAATTGACCAAGCACTGTCACTTCATCAACAAGGTTTAAAAATAAGGCTTGCCTTAAAAGACAAATCGGGTATAGCTACTGTTTTCAATAACATGGCTTTAATTTATTCGAATCAAGGAAAAATCCCTTTAGCGCTTAAACATTTCAGCCTTGCATTAAAAATGTACGAATTGATAAACGATTTGGATGGAGTATCTACAGTATTGCAAAATACAGGTGCAGTTTATAAGGAGCAGAATGAATATCCCAAGGCTCTCGAATATTATAAACGGGCGCTATCAATCAATATCAAGGCGGGCGATAACTACTCAATTGCCTATTCATTAGGAGCGATTGGTAATTTATTTGAAAAAAATTCAAGACTCGATTCCGCGCTGATTTATCATTTTAAATCGATGTCAATACGAAAAAATATTGACGACAAACAAGGGCTGTCATATTCATTGCTGAATATAGGAAGGGTTCAAAATTTATTAGGCAACACAGATACAGCGCAATATTATTTTGAGCAAAGTTTGAATGGGTTTGAAAACTTGGGTGATAAATGGGGTATGGCTTCAGTCACCAATTTATTAGGTGGATTGTTTTTAAAAATTGGAAGAGCGAATTCAGCCGAAAACTATTTGCTTCGTTCTATGCAGCTATCCCGTGAATTGGGTTATCCAACTGAAATTAGAAATGCCGCCGGAAATTTGCATTTGTTCTATCGGCAACAAAGTAAATGGCAGGAAGCTTTAATAATGAATGACTTGTATATTAAAATGCGTGATAGTGTGTTGAACGACAACAATCGTAAAGCCTATTTAACAAATCAATTTCAATATGAGTATAGTTTAAAAGAAAATTTACTTAAGTCGCAGCAAGAAAAAAGGGATGCTTTGGGGCGTGCCGAAATTGCGAAACAAAAATTAGTAAGAAATGGATTCATGGCTGGATTTGTTGTTGTTTTACTTTTTGCTTTGGTGTTTTTTTCACAACGGAATAAAATTAGAGATGGTAAAAAATTGAGCGATACCTTACTGCTCAATATTTTGCCCGAAGAAATAGCCGAAGAACTAAAAAGGAATGGAACTTCAGAAGCCCGACAAATAGACAATGTAACTGTTTTGTTTACCGATTTTAAAGGCTTTACCCAATTATCAGAAAAGCTGTCTCCAAAAGAACTTGTAGCCGAAATTGACACTTGTTTTAGGGAGTTTGATAACATTATGAATAAATATGGAGTAGAAAAAATAAAAACCATTGGTGATGCTTATATGGCGGCGGGCGGCATTCCTATGCCGAATCAAACGCACCCTATAGATGTTGTAATGGCTGCATTAGAAATACGCGAGTTTATGTTACACAGAAACAAACAAGTTACTTCCTCAGATTCAAAAATTGAAAAAGTTTTGGAGATTCGTATAGGCATACATACAGGCCCTGTAATTGCCGGAATAGTGGGTAGTAAAAAATATTCCTACGACATTTGGGGCGATACCGTAAATACAGCATCCAGAATGGAATCGAGCGGAGAGCCCGGGCAAATTAATATTAGTGGTAGTACATACGATTTAATTAAAGATAAATTTGCATGCACATACAGAGGCAAAATCCCTGCTAAGAATAAAGGGGCTATCGATATGTACTTTGTTGAATGAAGCAATAACCACTAGAGTTAGAGAGATTGAATTTAGTAGTTGAATGTAAAATAATATTGAAGTTGAAGACAAGTAGATTTTGTGATAAAGCGTAAAGTTTTTTCGGAAACTATTAATTAATAAGATCGAATGGCGACATTATCCGAAATGGAGTTTTATTATCATTTACACCTTAGTGAACGCTATGATAAAGAAGAAATACAAAATTTTTATTTTTTATCATGTGAATATTTAGTTGGATTAACGCGAGCAGCAGTGCACTTAAGCAAGGAGAAAAATTTAGACGACAATAAGCTCAGCAAATTTTATTCTATAGTAAATCAATTAAAGCAAGAGCAGCCTATTCAATACATCTTAGGAGAAACTGAGTTTTACGGATTGAAATTTTTCGTAAATGAAAATGTGCTGATTCCAAGACAAGAAACGGAAGAGTTAGTTCATTGGATTATTCAGGATTATAAAAATAAATCTCAAGTACAAATTTTAGATATAGGAACAGGAAGTGGCTGTATCCCGATTTCATTAGCCCATTTTTTACCTCTAGCAAAGCTCCAAGCATTGGATGTTTCAGAAAGTGCATTAGAAGTAGCTGCTAAGAATGCAACCATAAATAATACAGCTGTTTTATTTCATCAATCAGATATACTGGGCAAAAAATTTCCTGCAAATTTTGAAACCGGCTCGTTTGATTGCATTGTAAGTAATCCTCCTTATATCCGCAGTTCTGAGAAAGTACAAATGAGTAAGAATGTACTAAATTTTGAACCACATTTAGCGTTGTTTGTTAGCGATGATGCTCCTTTACTTTTTTATGAAGCGATTGCTAATTTTGCTCAAGCATATTTAAAGAAAGAGGGAAATATTTATTTTGAAATAAATGAGGCGTTAGGAAATGAAGTAGTTACCTTACTTGAAAGCAAGGCTTTTAGAACGATTGAGTTGAAACAGGATTTGAACGGAAAAGACAGAATGATAAAGGCGAGCAAGTAAAGAAGTTATTACTAAATAGTAATCGAAAAAACATAAACAAAACTAAAATTTAAAAACCACAATCCGTTTTTTTGAATTGAATCTTATGACATCTGAAGAAGCAAAAGCAAAAATTGAAGCTTTATCAACCCTGCTGGAAGAACATAATTATAAGTATTATATACTAGCAAGTCCGAGTATTAGCGACTATGAATTTGATACCTTATTAAATGAGCTTATTGCACTTGAAAAGCAATTTCCAGAGTATTTGCACTCGAACTCTCCAACTCAACGTGTAGGTGGAGGAATAACCAAAGAGTTTAAAACAGTGGTGCATACTTATCCAATGTTGTCGCTGGGAAATACATATTCGCAAGAAGAAATAGCAGATTTTGATAACCGAATTCGTAAAGTGATTACTGAAGAATTTGAGTATGTGTGTGAGTTAAAATTTGATGGAGTTGCCATTGGATTGACCTATAAAAATGGAGAGTTGATAAGAGCTGTGACGAGAGGAGATGGAGTTCAGGGTGACGATGTAACAACAAATGTGCGTACTATAAAAACGATTCCTCTAAGATTGTCGGGTAATAACTTTCCGGAGGAGTTTGAAATTCGAGGAGAAATTTTTATGCCACATGCTTCGTTTGAGGCAATTAATAAAGAGCGCGAAGAAATTGATGAAGCTCCATTGGCCAATCCCCGAAATGCAGCATCCGGAAGTTTAAAAATTCAAGATTCAAGCGTTGTTGCTAAACGCAATTTAGATTGTTATTTATATGCAATTTATGGTGACAATCTACCTTTTACAACACATGCAGAAAGTTTGAAAGCAGCAAAGGAATGGGGATTTAAAACTTCGCCACATACACGAATTTGTAAATCGCTCGAAGCGGTCACAATTTTTATTAATCAATGGAACGAAGAACGAAATATATTGGAGTTCGACATTGACGGAATAGTATTAAAAGTGAATAACTATCGGCAACAACAAGTGCTGGGTTTCACTAGTAAAACGCCACGTTGGGCTATTTCCTATAAGTTTAAAGCTGAGCAAGCGTCCACTAAACTCAGTTCGATTGTTTATCAAGTTGGGCGAACAGGTGCAATTACACCGGTTGCTAATTTACAACCAGTATTACTTGCCGGAACCATTGTGAAGCGAGCATCCTTGCACAATGCCGACATTATTGAAAAGTTGGATATTCGGGTTGGGGATACTGTATTTGTGGAAAAAGGTGGCGAAATTATTCCCAAAATAATAGGTGTCGATTTACAAAAAAGAGCTGCAGAAAGCATACCTACACACTATGCTGAAAACTGTCCTGAATGTGGAACTCAACTGATAAGAAGAGAAGGAGAGGCAAATCATTACTGTCCAAATGAGCTCGGTTGTGCACCTCAAATAAAAGGAAAGATTGAGCATTTTGTGAGTCGAAAAGCAATGAACATCGATAGTTTGGGAGCCGAAACCATTGAACAATTATTTGATGCAATGCTTGTTTTTAATTGTGCAGATATTTATGATTTAAAGGAAGCTCAGTTATTGCGACTTGAGCGTATGGCGCAAAAAAGTGTGAATAATTTATTACAGGGTATTGAATTGTCAAAACAAGTTCCATTTGAACGTGTGTTATATGCAATTGGAATACGTCATGTTGGAGAAACAGTAGCAAAAAAAATTGCCTACAACTTTAAATCTATTGATGGCTTACTAGCTCAATTAGATCAACTTGAACAGGTAGATGAAATTGGTCCTCGAATAGCAAAAAGTATCATCAATTATTTTGCTGACGCTCGAAATGTTGAAATTGTAAATCGCTTAAAAGCACATGGATTAAAGTTTGAACTTACTGAAGAACAAACCCAACATTTTTCAGAAAAGCTTAAAGGCTTGTCTTTTGTTGTTTCAGGAGTGTTTTCAAAATTTAACCGCGACGATGTAAAGAAACTAATTGAACAAAACGGAGGCAAGAATGTGGGGTCCATTTCGGCCAAAACATCTTATGTTTTAGCAGGTGAGAATATGGGTCCGGCAAAACTTGAAAAGGCTGAAAAACTAGGAATTAAAATAATAAATGAAGAGGAATTTTTAGCACTGCTGAATGACAAACAGTAAAGTTGAAAGTTTACAAATTCTAAATGAAAGAAATAGAAAAGGTCTGCAGAATTCTACAGACCTTTTTTAATTTCTTATACTTAAATGTTCAGGCTGTTATTTACATGAATTGTTATAAATTGCCACATGTGTTGGAAAGTTTTCCCATTCCATATCGCCGGCTTTAGTAGCAAAATCAGGGCATCCTGAAAAAATTGCAGCGAATTGTTCTTTGTATTTTTTCTTGGATACTACCATTGAATTTTCAATTCCATCTTGAACAATAAGATAGGACGGGCCTTTTCCTCCAATTAAGGGTGTACTTGTGCTTGGAGATATTTGACTTGTTTGAAGTGATCCATCCGGATCGACATACACTTTTAATTTATCGTTGTTTCTACCAGGATTTAAACGTTGTAACAATGCGCTGCTTCCGCTTTTTGGCATTTTTACCATTTCGTAATAAATCCATTTACAATCAATCACATTTGGAACTTTAACTTTAGTAGATGCATTAACTGTTTCAGCAATTTTTTGCAAATTACTTGGTTTCATGCGAACAATAATGACCTCCTCAGCCTTGAATTTTTTTTTGTCACTTCCATCATCCGGTTTTACCGCAAATGATTTTAATTTACCACTCATTTGCATACACATTTTAAGTGTTCCTTTGGTTACACTGCTGTCACTTGCCAACACTTCACAGGGTTGGTTCATGGGCATATGTGAATCGTCAAATTCTGGCACAAATTGGGCACGGCTGGTAAACGTTCCTATCAAAAGTGCGCTGGTTAAAAGTAATTTGTTTAGTTTCATAGTTCTAGTAAATTAGTTAGTTTACTAATATATATAATTAATGGGAATCGAAATTAAAAAATCGAAATAAATAGAGAAATTATATTTACTACTATATCTTTACCTTCGCATTGTAAAATTGATAGTTGTGGGAATAGTAAAAAATACAAAAAAAAAATTCGGTGAGTATTTCCTGAAAAAGGAAACAGAAGGCATGTATCGAACAAAGCAAGCCATTAATTTTACTGAATCAAAAAGTGTTGGAATTTTGTTCGACGCTACTGTGCCTGAAGATTTTGAATTGGTTAAAAAGTATATCAAATTTTTAAAGGACCATAAAAAGCGTGTACGTTCATTTGGTTTTTACAATGCGAAAGAAATTCCTACAATGCAGTATTCAAAGCTAGAGTACGATTTCTTTACGCGAAAGCAAGTGAACTGGCATTTCAAACCAACCGATCCTTTAATTAAAAATTTTGTAGAAGAAGAGTTTGATATTCTAATCAATTTTACTGTTCATCAATGTTTACCATTGGTATATATTGCAGCACTTAGTAAAGCTAAGTTTAAGATAGGGAAGCATTTTCCAAAATATGAAATGTACTATGATCTTTTGTTGGATGTGGATGAAGGAAAATCTCTGAAATACTTCATGCGCAATGTTGATGTTTACTTAAATATGATTAATGCAAAAGCAGAAGCATAACAAAGTTCATTGCAGCTAATGTTTAGCCGCAATACATGTAGTAAAAAAACGAATTCAATTCATTCAAATAGATAATACAATGAACAAAGTATTTAAAGGTACAGGAGTTGCAATAGTAACTCCGTTTAAAAGCGATTTCACGGTGGATGAACCAGCCTTAACAAAATTGGTAAATCACCTCATTGATGGAAAGGTTGATTACCTTGTAATATTAGGAACAACTGGTGAATCAGTTACTTTAACGAAGGATGAAAAAGTACAAGTAACAAATTGTGTTATTGCGGCAACAAAGGGAAGGGTACCTTTGGTTTTGGGAATAGGTGGAAACAATACTGCGGAAGTTACACATCAATTAAAGACCACAAACGTTGCAGGTTTGGATGCAATACTTTCGGTTTCGCCATCCTATAATAAGCCCAATCAGGAAGGAATTTACCAGCATTTTAAAGCCATTGCCGAAGCATCACCGCTTCCTGTGATTTTGTACAATGTGCCAGGTCGAACCGGTTCAAATATGAGCTCAGAAACAACTTTGCGAATGGCAAATGATTTTAAAAAATTTATTGGCATTAAGGAAGCAAGCGGTAATTTGGAGCAATGTATGCGTATCGCTAAAAATAAACCAAAAGATTTTTTACTCATTTCTGGCGACGATAATTTAACTATACCAATGATGGCAATAGGAGCGAAGGGAGTAATTTCTGTTGTAGCCAATGCTTTTCCTTTTGAAACTTCAGAAGCTGTGCGCTATGCTTTGAAGCAAGATTTTGAAAAGGCTAGTGCAAGCTATTTTCAGCTTATGGAAATCACCGATTTACTCTTTGCCGATGGTAGTCCGGGTGGAGTGAAAGCTGTTTTAAAAAAGTTAAATATTTGTGGTGATACTGTTCGATTACCTTTGATGAATGTTAGTAAAAATGTAGAAGATAAATTAGGCACACTAATTAACGCATTGCAAGTGGCTTCGGTTTAATAGCACTACTTTTTGCAATCACATATGATTCTTTCTTTTTGTGAATAAATCCTCTTCGCTGATAGATTTGTTCAGCGATTTATTTTAGAATTTTTTGGACTACTATAATTGTGAGAAATCAGGAAGTTCTTTCAAAAAAATAACTTCTTCTTTTTCATATTCCATTCTGCAACAAAAATGCTTAATTCCATTGGTAACCAGCAAATAATTTACCCTTAAGGGCATGTTGTAGCGAGCTATTTGATCAAAGGTTGTTTGTGAAATTTTTACATCAGTTGCTTTACATTCAACAATTAACGTAGGTTTCAAATCATTGTCATAATACACTATATCAGGTCGCCTCAACAATTGATTGTATTTTAGTGATGACTCAATTGCAATACGTGAAGCCGGAAAATTTTTATGCTCAATTAAATAATTTACTACGTGCTGCCGAACCCATTCTTCGGGTGTAAGTGCAACAAATTTCTTTCTGATTCTATCAAAAATTTGCGTTCTTTGAGAATGGTTTTTTAGCTTTACGGCATAAGCAGGAAGATTGAGTGTTGGGTACATATTGCTAAAATTTCAAAACAAATATATACTTTGTGATGCTTATTAATTTAACGATGTTAAAAGATGAAAAGTAAAAAGGAAATAGTAGATAATTGGTTGCCACGGTATACCGGTAAAAATTTAGAAGATTTTGGAGAATATATTTTACTTACCAATTTCGGTAATTATGTAAAAATGTTTTCCGACTGGAACAATGTACCTATTATTGGTGCCGATAAACCAATGCCTAATGCCAGCTTTGAAAATATTACCATCATTAATTTTGGAATGGGAAGTGCCAATGCTGCAACCGTAATGGATTTGCTTAGTGCCATTAATCCAAAAGCAGTTTTATTTTTGGGTAAATGTGGCGGTTTAAAAAAGAAAAATGAACTTGGCGATTTAATTTTACCTATTGCTGCTATACGTGGAGAGGGTACTTCCAATGACTATTTTCCTCCGGAAGTGCCGGCTTTACCAGCATTTATGCTCCAGAAGGCGGTATCTACAACGATTCGAAATCACAACAAAGATTATTGGAGCGGCACAGTTTACACAACCAATCGCAGGGTGTGGGAACACGATGATGAGTTTAAAAATTATTTGCGCAAATTGCGGTGTATGGCTATTGATATGGAAACTGCGACAATTTTCACCACAGGTTTCTTCAATCAAATTCCAACCGGTGCATTGTTGCTTGTAAGCGATCAACCCATGATATCGGCAGGCGTTAAAACAGCCGAAAGCGATCAAAAAGTGACACAAAATTTTGTTGACGAACACCTTAAGATTGGCATTGATTCTTTAAAAGAGTTAATCAATAATGGATTAACAGTTAAGCATCTTCGTTTCAGTTAATAGCTTAGCATGGCAAAGAAAGCAGAGGGTCTTACTTTCGAAAAAATAAGTAGCGAAATAAAGGCTAAAATTTATAAACCGGTTTATTTTTTAGAAGGGGAAGAACCTTACTACATTGATTTAATTGCCGATTTAATTGCCGAAAATGTTTTGGACGAAAGTGAACGTGAATTTAATCAAAGCATACTTTACGGAAAGGATATTGATTCGGTGCGACTCATAAGCGAAGCCAAGCGCTTTCCAATGATGGCCGAACGACAAGTTTTGATTATTAAGGAAGCGCAAGAAATTAAAGACCTCGAAAAAACCACCAAGGTAACTGTTGGTACTAAGCGCAAAGAAGAGGAAATAAATTTATTGGAAGAGTATATCAAAAATCCTCAACCCACTACCTTATTGGTGATATGTTTTAAATACAAAACACTCGACAAGCGAAAATCACTCGGCAAAACATTGGTCCAAAGTGGTTATTTGTTTAACTCAACCAAATTGTATGAAAATGAACTCCCCGGTTGGATTGAAAAATATAGCAAAGGACAAGGTTTACGCATACAACCCAAAGCTGCTTTTTTAATTGCTGAATACCTTGGGAATGACCTTAGTCGTATTTCCAATGAAATTGAAAAACTGAAAATAAATTTAAAAGGCCGAACGGAAATTTCGGTGGAAGATGTTCAAAATTTTATTGGTATAAGCAAAGATTACAATGTATTTGAATTACAAAATGCAATTGGTAAGCGCGATGTAGTGAAGGCCAATCAAATTATCAATTACTTTGCTGCAAATCCTAAAGAAAATCCTTTTGTTTTTGTTATTGCTAATTTTTATTCCTTTTTCAGTAAACTCTTGTTGTACCATGGAGCGCCCGATAAGTCGCAGTATGTAGTTTCGAGTGTGATGGGAATAAAGCCCTTTTTTTTAAAAGACTATGAATCAGCCAGCAGAATATATACCACTGATAAATTGCGCAAAATTATAGGATACTTGCGCGAATACGATTTAAAATCAAAAGGTATGGATGCCGGTGATGTTGAATCGAGTGAATTAATGAAAGAGTTGTTATTTAAAATTCTTCATTGCTAATAGTATCAATCACAACAAGCTATTCAAGTTTATTTGAGTAGAACAAATAACTATTCGTTGCAACAAAGAATTGGTATACCCAAATTATTTACCAATAAATTTTCCTTATCTGTTGCCCCTAATAAAATTTCGTTTTTAGAAATAGTTGACATGATGCTTATCAAATCAATAGAATTTTTATCGGCATAAGCTAAGGTTTGACGCGAATTTCCGGCAGAAAATACTGTCATTTCTTCACTCACTTGGGTATACTTAACACCGTCTGCTTCAAATTGTGCTTTTGCAAGTTGTATATTTTTACTTACCAAGCCACCGGTATCAAAGCCTTCTTTCATAATTTGATAAAGTGTAATACCGCAATCAAATAATTTTGCAAAGCGACTAGTTTGCTTAATTTTTACAGCAAAATCATGGTGTGGCCCAACAGGAAATAAAATGTTATTAAAACCATCTTCACTCACCATAGTATTTTCTTGAACTACTATACAAGGGAATTCAATAAGTTTTACAAGTTTTAAAATATCAGCACCTAAAAATTTTTGTTTTATACCCCTAATTCCATGCGTACCAATGAGTACTAAATCGGGATGTATTTTGCGCAAGGTCATTGGTCCACCATCCATCAAGCCTCCAACTCCTGCATAGGCTTCTAATAACACTGAATGTCCCAAAGTTGATTTTGCAAATTTCAACAAGTGCACTTTTGTTTTTTCAACTTCGGTAGCCGATTCAACAATATTGAGTAAACAAATTGTGGCATTACTCCTTTGTGCCAGCACCGAAGCCTGTTTTAGAGCTATTTTACATCCATCTGTGAAATCGATAAATACGCAAATCTTCTGCATTTTATTCTTTTTGTTTGGGTAATATTACAAAAAAATGTAGGAACCATTCAAAGATTTTTCAATAATTTTTTGCCTCACATTATTTTTATTTATCGCGTATTACAAAACTCTCATGCTGATTTCCTTTTTTTTAGTTGATGGAAATTGCTGCCAGTTATTTTCTATAGCTTTATAGCAACTATGTTTGGATTGTGATACGAATTCTGCAAACTATTGCAATGAGTATTAGTATCGCATGTTTTGAATGGGGATTCGGAAAACTAAAAGGGTTCATTTTTAGTTCAATTATTAAATCGAATAATTAATGGCAAGAAATACTTTTTGAATTGTTAAGTACGCAGCAATAAAATTATTCTTCAAATTTTATTTTTTCCTCATAGCCTTTGACTATCTTTACCCTACTCAAAATTTTAAATAAGGCCTATGGATTATTCAAAATTAAAAAAGCGACCTTCCTATCCTTTCGAAACAATAGCAGTTGCAGTTTCGTTTTCACCGCGTTTGGAAGCAGTTCTCTGTGAAGCTAAAAGAATTTCAAACCTTTTTGGATCGCAGTTAATTTTATTGCATGTAGGAGATAAAACTCCTGAAAAGGAAGAATTATTAGATGCACATATTAAGAAGGTGGGTCTCGATAAAAATAAAAACCGACTTATTTGGATGGATGGAGAACCCGTTGATACAATACTTAAATTATGTAAGCTCAACATCGTTGATTTGCTCATTTTGGGTGCTATTGAGAAGGAAAATTTGTTTCGATTTTACGTTGGCTCCATAGCCCGCACTATCAGTCGTAGAGCAAAATGCTCGGTTTTATTGTTGACGCAGCCTTCTAACCATCCCAAGCGATTTAAAAAAATTATTGTCAATGGTGTCGATAATCCAAAAACTATACATACCATTAAAACTGCCCTTTACATTAGCAAACACGAAAAACTTTCAGAATTTACTGTAGTACAGGAAGACGATTTGCCGGTGCTGTCCATGACTATAGCCGAAAGTAGTACAGCGCCGGAAGCAACTAAAATTAAAAAGGAAATGATGCAGGATGAGAATATTAAACTGCAAAAAATTGTGGATGGATTGGACAAAGAGAATATAGCAGTTACAATAAAAACGGTGCATGGAAAACCCGGTTATGCCATCAGTCAATTTGCAAAACAAAAAGATGCAGATTTGTTGGTTTTTAATTCGCCCGATACACACCTGGGAATTTTTGATCGCATCTTTACACACGATATTGAATATGCCTTGGCAAACTTGCCATGCAACTTGCTTATAGTTCATTCGCGCATTTAACTTTTATGGGCAGATTATCACATCACGAGTTTATTATACTTCTTATATCAATGGCTGTCATGCTCATTTTGAGCCGTGTTTTGGCTGAATTTGGACGAAAATTGAAATTTCCGATTGTGATGGGCGAGATACTTGCAGGTATAATTCTGGGACCTACAGTTCTGGGTTTACTTGCTCCCAATGTCTTTACTACTTATTTCCCTTCAATCGGAAATACCAGCATTGCGCTCGATGGTATCGCAAAAATTTCGGTGGTAATGATGCTATTTGTAACCGGCATGGAAGTGCAATTACCAATGGTGCTTAAACAAGGCAAGGCTGCAATTTACACCAGCACCATGGGAATGATAATACCTTTTGCCAGTGGTTTTTTTATTGCCTATTACTTTCCATCTTTATTTGGAGTATCGGATGAAAATTACCGTTTGCTGTTTGCTTTATTTTTAGGAACAGCTTTGTCTATTTCAGCTTTGCCTGTGATATCGCGTATTTTAATCGATATGAACATGTTTAAAACAAAAATAGGCACTATCATTATTGCTTCGGCTATGTTTAATGATTTAATAGGCTGGCTTATTTTTTCGTTCATTTTAGGTATGCTAAATACCAGTACCGGTGAAGCTCAAAGTGTTTGGATTACCATTGCCTCCATATGCGGTTTCGGTTTATTTATGCTCACAATCGGAAAAATTATTATTGACAAAAGTTTGCCCTGGATGCAAAAAAAATTGTCCTGGCCGGGCGGAATACTTTCGATTTCTTTAGGCATATGCTTTTTATGCGGTGCTTTTACTGAAAGTATTGGATTACATGCTATTTTGGGTGCTTTTATTGCGGGTATTGCTTTTGGCGATTCGGTGCATTTAAATCAAAAAGCACGTGAAATTATACATCAATTCGTGACCAATATTTTTGCTCCTTTCTTTTTTGTAAGTATTGGACTAAAGGTAAATTTTGTAAGCAATTTCGAATGGCAATTGGTATTAGTAATAGTAGTTTTGGCATATATAGGAAAAATAGTTGGTGCTAGTTTAGGAGCTTACCTAGGTGGCTTTTCTAAAAATGAATCAATGGCGGTTGGTGTTGGTATGAATGCACGAGGAGCTATGGAAATTATTTTAGGAACCTTGGCTTTAAATGCCGGATTAATTAACACACGCATATTTGTTGCATTGGTGGTTATGGCTCTCGTCACTAGTCTTACTAGCGGTCCACTTATACATTATTTTGTGGGAAAGGAAGCAGATGAAAAAAAATCAATAGAAACGATTTGATTGAAACTGTTCAATCTCTTTTTAATCAATAAGCACAACTCCCTTAAATCGATCTAATAAAAATATCATTCATTTCGCTTTTCAAGCTATCTATGAAATACATAGAACTCTGATTTTACAAACTTAGCTTATCAATACAGTATATTGATTATTGCATTCAACAATCCCTGTATAAATCTTATCTTTACCATCCTTATTTTTAAGTATGCTAAAATTAAAATTGCCAACCGATCCCCGCTGGGTAAACATTGTTGAATCAAACATCGACGAAATTCTTACCGATCACGCATTTTGTGAACAAAAGGCTGCCACTAATGCGATTAGTTTGTTGGTGAATTATCCCGAATACAGCGACCTGGTTGATGCAATGACCGAACTGGCAAAAGAAGAACTTACCCATTTTGAAATGGTGCATCAAAAAATAAAAGAACGTGGTAAAGTACTAGGGCGCGAGCGAAGAGATGAATATGTGAACGAACTATATGCGTTTGTGCGAAAAGGTTACAAGCGCGAAATTGTTTTGGTCGATCGCCTTTTGTTTTCAGCTATGATTGAAGCCAGAAGTTGTGAACGATTTAGAGTACTTAGCGAGAATATTGCCGATAAGGAATTAGCAGCCTTTTACCATGAACTAATGATTAGTGAAGCAAACCACTATACCATGTTCATTAAATTTGCAAAAAAATATGCTAATGGCCAAGATGTGGATAAACGCTGGAATGAATATCTCGAATACGAAGCAACCGTTATTGCTAAATACGGTAAACGAGAAACTGTTCATGGTTAATATCACCTAGCTACTATGAGAATTGCTTTTGATGCAAAGCGTGCTTTTACTAATTCGAGTGGATTGGGTAATTACTCAAGAGCCCTTATTAAATCAATTGTTGAGTTATATCCCAACAATCAATATTCCTTGTATACACCTACAGATTCCAACTCAGAATTTGCCGAATTCATGCGCAGTAAACTGAATGTTGAAATTTGTACTCCTCGCTCTTTATCTTCCAAATCATTGCCATTTTTATGGCGTTCTTTTTCAATAACGAAACATCTTCAACATAACAATACTTCCATTTATCACGGATTAAGCAATGAATTACCATTTAATATTGCACAGTTTCGAAATTTTAAAGTAGTCAGTATTCACGATTTAATTTTTTTACGCTATCCCGAATTATATCCCTTTTTTGATAGAAAAATGTATTATCAAAAAGTCAAACAGGCTTGTAAAACCGCTGATTGTATTATTGCAATCAGTAAACAATCTCAAGCCGATTTGATAGAATACTATGCTATTCCCGAGTCAAAAATTAAAGTAGTTTACCAAAGTTGTGATCCTGTTTTTCATAGCCCTCCAAGTCCGGAGCAGCTTATTGCTGTTGGCAAAAAATATAAACTACCCAAACAATTTATATTATCAGTTGGAACTATTGAAGAACGAAAAAATTTGCTCACACTTGTCAAAGCGCTGAAACAATGTAAAGAATTGGAGTTGGTGGTAGTTGGAAGAAAACGTGCTTATTATAAACAGGTTGCTAATTTTATTGTTGAAAATAACCTGCAAGCAAGAATACATTTTCTTGAAGATGTTGCAAATTCAGAATTACCCGCACTCTATCGTTTAGCGAAACTTTTTGTATACCCCTCATTTTTTGAAGGTTTTGGAATTCCAATTCTTGAATCTTTAACCTGTAAAACCCCTGTAATTGCTGCCAATTCCAGTAGTTTACCTGAGGTTGGTGGTACACATACCGTATATTTTGAACCAACCAATGTCGATCAACTTGCTGCTGAAATAAAACGGGTATTTTACTCAGAATCACTTTGTAAGGATATGGCTGAACAGGGTTACCTTCATGCGCAAAAATTTTTGCCGGACGCTGTTGCACAAACAATGATGAATTTATATTTAAACGAATGGAATCCATAATCAAGCAAGCTACTGATCAATTAAAGGAAGGAAGGGTTATACTTTATCCAAGCGATACTATTTGGGGAATCGGCTGCGACGCTTGCAATGAAAAGGCAGTGGAGCGTATTTTTGAAATTAAAAAGCGTCCTGCCGAAAAGAGCATGATTGTGTTGGTTGATTCAGAAGCCATGTTAAATAAATATGTAAAAGAGGTACCATCCCTTGCTTGGGACCTCATTGAATTTGCTGATAAACCACTGACCATTATTTACGATCAACCATACAATATAGCAACCAATCTGCTTGCAAGCGATGGAACTTTGGCGATACGTTTAGTGAAAGATGATTTTTGTAAAAGGCTGATACATAAATTCGGAAAACCTCTTGTTTCTACTTCTGCCAATTTTAGTGGAGTTCCTACCCCTTCCAATTTTTCACAAATTGATGAAGCAGTTAAGTCTGAAGTGGATTATGTGGTGAATTGGCGACAGTCTGAAATTAAAAACGCTCCAGTTTCAACCATCATCCGTTTGGGCAACAATGGCGATGTTAAAATTATCCGAAAGTAATAGTATACAAATGCCGGGCATAAAACTAATTAGCTACTTTTTTAAATTGCTGTTGTTTTGGCTGCTTTTCTTTCTCTTCCAACAAGTACTTTTTTTCGCTATAAACAATGGCTTTTCTCAGGTAAGCATGACTGAATTTCTGCGTGCTACATTTTATGGTTTAAGGATGCACCTCGCCGGAATTATGTTTATTGTTTCGCTACCGATACTGGCATTAGTAGCTTATACATGGGGGCTATCGGCCAAACAAAGTGAACAATTTATTAAGTGGGAAACTATCCTCTTACTGATATTTTGCACTATTTTATGCACAATTGATATTGGATTATACAAAGCTTGGGGAACCAAATTCAATGCAAAGGCACTTGCTTATCTTACATTTCCTAAAGATGTTCTTCCACTAATTTTCGAACGCCAAACGCTTATACTTTTGCCCATAATTGTAATACAAGTGTATGTGTTTAATAGGCTCAGAAAAAAAATTTGTACACCCTTTCCGCTGCAACTAACTTCGGTATTTCACAAGATTGGAATAACACTATTTTTAATCGGATTTTTTATCATTGCGATGAGAGGCGGCACTCAAAAAATTCCACTCAATCGCAATCAGGTTTTTGTGAGCGAAAGCTCCTTGCTCAACTTAAGTAGCATGAATAGTTTCTGGAATTTTTGCGATTTGTTTTTTCATCCTCTCGAAACTACAAAGAATCCTTATCCATTTTTTGAGAGCAAAACTGCTGAAGCGTATTTTCAAAAATTCAATACAACACCCAAAGATTCTACGGAGTATATTTTTAAAATTGCTAAACCAAATGTTGTTTTGGTGTTTCTTGAAAGCTGGACAGCGGATGTGGTTGAATGCCTTGGAGGTGAAAAAAGTGTAGCACCACGTTTAGGTAAATTGGCAGAAGAAGGTATATTGTTCACTAATTTTTACTCAACCGGATACCGCACCGAACAAGGATTGTTAGCTATGTTAAGCGCCTTTCCGGCACAACCTCAAAGTTCGGTAATTTATAACTGGGGCACTTTCGACAAGCTTCCAAACTTGTTTAGAACTATGAATAACAATGGATACTACACATCTTTTTATTACGGAGGTCGCTTACAGTTCGATAATGTGGAAGCCTATTTACGCAGCGCAGGAGTGAAGGAAATTGTTGGCGAAAATGATTTTACCATTCGTCAACGAACCATGTGGGGTGCTTATGATGAAGAAATTTTTAAGTTACATTTATCTAAAATTCCAACAATGAAGCCTCCGTTTTTTTCTATGTTGGGAACCATTACTACTCATGAATGGTGGGATGCAGCAGTACCAAAAATTTTTAATGGGAAGGATGAAATCGGAGATAAGTTTCGCAATACTGTACATTATTCTGATAGTTGCTTATACCACTATATTCAAAAAGCTAAGCAACAAACTTGGTACGATAGCACTGTTTTTATTTT
>Ga0075163_10000935_pt1 | contig 38947 bp, 31 predicted proteins | sample JI1023141ADNA_FD_71478 | JGI IMG/M metagenome (GOLD analysis project Ga0075163, IMG submission 71478) | Wastewater effluent complex algal communities from Wisconsin, to seasonally profile nutrient transformation and Carbon sequestration -... | ecosystem: Engineered > WWTP > Effluent > Algae...
GCCGAGCGCGCCGCCCAGCGCAAGGGCCAGATCGGCACCGGCGACCGCTCCGAGAAGGTCCGCACCTACAACTATCCGCAGGACCGCGTCAGCGACCACCGCGTCGGCCTGACCCGCCACGCGCTCGACGACTTCATGGACGGCGACATCGACGACGTCATCGCCGCGCTGCGGGCCAGCGACGAGGCCCAGCGCCTCGCCGAGGCCCAGGCCCAGTGACTGGCCGCGTGGTGACTGGCCGCGCCGGCGGTCCGGCCCCCGCCCGCACGTTCGCCCGCGGCCGGCGGTGACATCGGCGCGAGCCCGCGCTATCGTCGCGGCGTGAAACGGTCGGTTCAGGTCGAGATCGCCGGGCAGCAGCTCACCATCCGCAGCGACGAGGGGGCCGACTACGTGCATCAGCTCGCCGACTACGTCGACGCGCACCTGCGCGTGCTGTCCGGCGGGCGGCGGATCACCAACAGCACCGGCCTGCAGCGGGTCGCGCTGCTGGTCGCCATGCAGCTCGCCGACGAGCTGTTCCGCGAGAAGGACCTGCACCAGCGGTTTCGTCGCAAGGTCGGCGACAAGCTCGAGGCCCTGCGCCGCGCGCTCGACGATCACGAGCAGCGCCTGGCGGCCATGCAGGACCCGCCCAAGGACGCCGCGCCGCCCCTGTGAGCGCGGCGCCCGACTGGGTTATCCTCGGCCGGTCATGCTCGTCACGCCCGCCGTCCAGCCGAAGTCCCCCGCCCTCGTCACCTTCCTCGAGCGCGGCTACTTCGAGCAGGCCTCCGACTTCGCGGCGATCGACGCCGCGCTCGCCGCGGGGATGGTGACCTTCTACGTCGGCTACGACCCGACCGGCAGCTCGCTGCACGCCGGCCACCTCGTGCAGGTGATGGCGATGCGCGCGCTGCAGCGGGCGGGCCACCGGCCGATCGTGATCGTCGGCGGCGGCACGGCCTCGGTCGGCGACCCGTCGGGCAAGATCGAGACGCGCAAGCTGCTGAGCCGCGCCGACATCGAGGCCAACGCCGCGGCGCTGAAGGCCCAGCTCGGGCGCTTCCTGCACTTCGACAGCGGCGCGCCGAACGACGCGGTGATGCTCGACAACGCCGACTGGCTGCTCGAGCTGCGCTACATCGACTTCCTGCGCGAGATCGGCCGCCACTTCACGATCAACCGCATGATCACGGTCAAGACCTACCGCGACCGCCTCGAAGCCGAGATCCCGCTGAGCTTCCTCGAGTTCAACTACCAGCTGCTGCAGTCCTACGACTTCCTGCACCTGTTTCGCCGCCACGGCTGCACCCTGCAGTTCGGCGGCAGCGACCAGTGGGGCAACATGGTCGCCGGCATCGAGCTGATCCGGCGCATGACGCCGGAGGGCGAGCCGGGGACCGCCCACTGCCTGACGCTGCCGCTGCTGACCACCGCCGACGGCAAGAAGATGGGCAAGACGGAGCGCGGCGCGGTCTGGCTCGACGCCGAGCGCCTGCCGCCGTTCGACTACTACCAGTACTGGATCGGCTGCGACGACCGCGACGTCGCCAAGCTGCTGCGCATCTTCACCGAGCTGCCGGTCGCGGAGATCGTCGCGCTGACGCAGGCCGGGGGCGCGGCGCTCAACGCCGCGAAGGCCCGCCTCGCCTACGAGGCGACCCGCCTCGCCCACGGTCAGGAGGCCGCCGAGACCGCCCAGACGGCCGCCCGCCAGGCGTTCGGCGGCGGCGAGGACTGGAGCGCCGTCCCGGAGCTGCGCCTCGAGCTCACGGAGATCAAGCTCGTCGACCTCGTCACCCACCCCGAGCTCGAGGCCTTCAAGTCCAAGCGCGAGGCGCGGCAGCGCATCGAGCAGGGCGCCGTGAAGATCGACGGCGAGCCCTGCATCGACCCCAACCGCCTGCTCACCGCCGCCGACACCCACGGCGCCCACCTGCGCCTCCAGGCCGGCAAGAAGACCCGCGTCCGCGTCGCGCTCCAGAGCGCCGGCTGAGGGCCCCCGCCCCGGGTCGGCGGACCACCCTCGGCGGACCGCCAGCGACGGACCCCGCAGCGGTTGCAGGCTCGACCGTGCGGCGCCGCGGGGTTACGCTCGCGGCATGCGTACGCTTATCTTTGCGTTGATCCCGTCCCTCCTGCTCGGCTGCGGCGACGACACGACCACGACCGTCTCGGCCAGCGGCAGCACCTCCGCCTCGGACCCGACCACCGACCCGTCCGGCGACCCGACCGGCGACCCCTCGACCAGCGTCGACCCGACCAACGCGACGTCGACGACCACCGGCGAGAGCGCCACCGACAGCGCCGCGACCGTCACCGTCACCACCCAGCCGACCCAGACCGACCCGACCACCGAGGACGTGACGACCGTCGCCCCGTCGACGTCGGGCACGACCGAGTTCGAGACCGCCGGCACCCTCGACCCGAGCGACGGCACGACGACGACCGGCGACACCGAGGGCACCGGCGGCTCGAGCACCGGCGGCCCCGTGGTCGGCTGCGGCATGGACGGCCCGGAGATCGAGGCCAACCTCGCGCACCTCGGCGAGCCGCCGCCGCCGTGCGGCACGCTCGAGTTCTCGGGGCAAAACCAGGCCGACAGCCCCGGCCCGGTCTACCAGCTCGACGGCTGCCCCTGCGGCGCCAACTGCCTCAAGCCCGACCCGTGGACCTTCACCATCGACGCGCCGCTCGACTGGCAGCCCGGCAAGATCCCCGCGTGCCCGCACATCGTCGTCCAGCGCCAGATGGGCAAGGCCGGCTGCGAGCTGGTCGGCGTCTCGATCTGGGACGCGCAGGCCGACAACGCCCCCGCCGTCTACCACGCCGGCAGCCTGCTCGGCCCGATCGACGCCGCCGCCCCCGAGCTCAAGACCGAGGCCATCGTCGCCGAGGAGTGCGACTGCGACAACTGCTGCAACAGCCCGGTGCGCTGGGACCTCAAGTTCACCGCCCTCGGCAAGAGCCTCACCCTCGCCGAGGGCGACGACGGCCAGCTCGTCGGCGACAAGGCGACCTACACCGTCAAGAACTTCCAGTCGCACCTCAGCGGCATCTGCGACGACGCCCCCGCGGTCGACTGGGTGATGAAGCGCGTCCTCAAGCCGTGAAGCCCCGCGAATTCGGGCCCACCGCGACCTGTCCCGAGAGACAGCCCCGGCCCTCACCCGCCCTGCTGCGCGTCGAGCAGGCGGTGGAGGGCCGCGACGGCCTGCTCCGGCTCGCTCGGCACCGCGACCGGGCGGTTCTCGAAGCGCCCGGGGAACTCGAGCTGCGCCTCGTGGTAGCGGGCCTTGAACTCGGTGAACTTGAGCCCGTGCGCCGTCGAGATCACGACCACGCGGTCACGCCGCGCGATCGTCCCGGCCTGCACCAACTTTATTAGACACGCGAGGGCGACCCCGGTGTGCGGGCAGTTGAACAGGCCGGTGCGGTCGGCCATCGCCGCGGCGTCGGCGAGCTCCTGCTCGCTGGCCTGCTCGACAACTCCGTCGCAGGAGACGAGCGCGCGCACGGCCTTCGGCAGCGACACCGGCGCGCCGATCTGGATCGCCGAGGCCAGCGTCGGCGTCGCGGTCAGCGGCGCGTAGTCGCTCTCCTCGAGCGCGCGCCCGGCCGCCCGCGCGCGCGTGAACGCCTGATACAGCGGGCTCGCGTGCGCCGCCTGGCAGCAGACCAGCCGCGGCAGCCGCTGCGTCAGCCCGAGCCGCTGCATCTGCAAGAACCCGGCGGCCAGCGCCGACACGTTGCCGAGGTTGCCGCCGGGGATCAGCACCCAGTCGGGCACCGCCCAGTCGAACTGCTGCACGACCTCGATCGCGACCGTCTTCTGGCCCTCGATGCGCAGGCTGTTCATCGAGTTGGCGAGGTAGATGTGCGGGTCCTCGGTCAGGCGCTGGACCACGCGCATGCAGCCGTCGAAGTCGGTGTCGAGGCTGCAGACCAGCGCGCCGTTGGCGATCGGCTGGACCAGCTGGGCCGCGCTGATCTTGCCGCGCGGCAGGAGCACGAGCACGGGGATCCCCGCGGCCGCGCCGTAGGCGGCGAGCGCCGCCGAGGTGTCGCCGGTCGACGCGCAGGCCAGCGCGCGGATCGGCCGGCCCTCCGCGATCGCCTGCTTGACCGCCGAGACCAGCACCGTCATGCCGAGGTCCTTGAACGACCCCGTGTGACTGACGCCGCACTGCTTGACCCACAGGTCGTCGAGCCCGATCTGCTTCCCGAAGCGCTCGGCCCACAGCAGGTTCGAGTTGCCCTCGAACAGCGAGACCACGTTCTCCGCGGCGACCTGCGGCAGCACCCACTCGAGCTTGCTCCACACCCCGCTGCCGTACGGCCACTGCGTCCGCCCGTAGCGCTCGTCGAACAGCCGCATCCACGCCGCCGGCGAGCGCGCGCGCAGGGCCTCCTCGTCGTGCACCACCTCGAGCAGGCTGCTGCACGTCGGGCACCGGTAGATCACCTCCGTGAGCGCGTGGCGGCCGGAGCAGCCGCGGATGCACTGAAACCAGGCCGCGTGTGGCATGCGGTCGGTATACTGCCCGAGCATGCGCCGCCTGGACAACCTGCGCCGGCACCTCGAGAGCCCGACGCTGCGGCGGCGCTGGCTGCTCGGGGCCGGCACCGCCGCCCTCACCGCGGTGCCGCTCGTCGGCACCCTCGGCTACGAGGGCAGCCTCGTGCTCACCGCCCCGCTGGCGCTGCTCGGCGTCGGCGTCGGCGTCGACGCCGTCCACGCGCTGCGCGGCGCGCTCGGCCGCCCGGAGGACCTGCGCAGCGCCGGCGCCTTCGACCGCCTGCAGCGCGGCGGCTTCCCGCTGTCCGACCTGCTCGCCGCGGCCCTGCGCGAGCTCGGCCTGCTGCTCGGCCTCTCGCTGCTGATCCTCGTGCTCGGCCAGGCCTGGCAGTTCAACTGCGACCCGTGGACCGGCCTGCAGTTCTTCGTGCTCGGCCCCGGCGTGTCGGGCCTGCTCGGCGCGGTCTCCGGCCTGTGGGGCGGCCTGCTCGCGCGGCGCCGCGGCCGGGCGCTGCTGCTCGGGCTCGTCGCGCCGCTGTCGTGCCTCGCGCTCGGCGCGTGGCGCTTCTACGCCGACCCGGTGGTCTACGCGCTCGACCCCTTCTTCGGCTACTTCGCCGGCCCGCTCTACGACGAGGCGATCCCGATCTCGAGCCGTTACCTCTGGTTTCGCGGCTACAACCTGCTCGCCGCCGCCGCCGCGCTGCTGGCGATCCGGCTGTGGATCGGCCCCGACCTGCGCCTCGCGCCGCGCCAGGCCGGCGCCATGCCGTGGACCCTCACGGCGCTCGCCGCGTGCACGCTCGCCGCCGGCGCGCTCGGCCTGCGTCCGACCCAGCACGGCTTTCACACCACCGTCGACAGCCTGTCGCGCAGCCTGCTCGGGACCCGCGTCACCGAGCACTTCGTGATCCACTACGCGCCCGGCTCGGGCACCGCCCGCGACATCGACATGGTCGCCGCGGAGCACGAGTTCGCGTGGGACCGGCTCGCGCGCCTGCTCGGCAGCAGCCCCGCGGCGCCGGTCCACAGCTTCGTGTTCCCGACCCCGGAGAGCAAGCGCGCGCTGATCGGCGCCGGCAACACCGAGGTCGCGCCGCCGTGGCGCGGCCACGTGTACCTCAACGAGCAGCCGTTCCCCCACCGCGTGCTCCACCACGAGCTCGCGCACGCGTTCTCGTACGCGTTCGGCGACGCCGTGTTCGGGGCCCCGGCGCGCCTCGGCCTCTCGGGCCCGCGCCTCAACCTCGCGCTGCTCGAGGGCTTCGCCACCGCCCTCGCGCCGCGCCCGGAGGGCGGCCTCGACCTCCACGACCAGGCCGCGATCCTCGACCGCCTCGGCCTGCGACCTGACCTTTCGGACATCATGGGCCTCGGCTTCTGGGGGAAGGCCTCGCGCCGGGCCTACACCGCCGCCGGCTCGTTCTCGCTGTGGCTGATCGAGACCCGCGGCGTCCCGGCCTTCACGAACCTCTACAGCAGCGCCGGCGACTTCGCGGCCGCTTACGGCGCGACCCTCCCGACCCTCGAGGCGCAGTGGCTGGCCTTCCTCGCCACCCGCACGGTCCGCCCCCAGGACCTCGAGTCCCAGCGCCAGCGCTTCAAGCAGCGCGCGATCTTCCAGCGCCCCTGCGCCCACCGGGCCGCCGACCTCGCCGCCGAGGCCGCGCTCGCCCAGGCCCGCGGCGACACCGAAAAGCGCCTCGGCGACCTCCACGAGCTGTGCGCCGTCGAGCCCGACCTCCCCGAGCACCGCCTCGCCCTCGCCCTCGCCCAGGCCCAGGCCGGCCGCCTCGTCGACGCCGCCGCGACCCTCGCCGAGGTCACCCGCTACCCCGAGCTGACCGACACCCTGCTGGCGATCCACGACGAGCGCAGCGGCGACCTCCTGCTCGCCCGCGGCGAGCTCGCGGCCGCCGACCTCGCCTACACCACGGCCCTCACCCGCGGCCTCGGCGAGGCCCAGCAGCGCCAGCTCCAGATCAAGCGCCTCGGCGCGCAGGACCCGGCCCTGGCCCCGCTCCTCCTCGCCTACTTCGACCCCTTCGAACCCAACCCCGAGCACCCGAGTCAGGCCGTCCTCCGCCTCCACGCCGCCCTGAAGATCGCCGCCCTCCCCGGCCACGCCGCGCTCGGCGGCTACCTCGCGGCGCGCCAGCTCCTCAACGTCGGCGAGGGCGCGGCGGCCCGCGAGCACCTCGAGCGCAGCCTGTCCCCGGGGCCAGGCGAGCCGACCCTCCCGGGCCCGGAGCTGCTCCGCGGCGCCCGCCTGATGCTCGTCGAGGCCCTCCTGCGCACGCGCGCCTACGACCGCGCCCGCCTCGTCCTCGACGACCTCGCCGCCGACCCCACGCTCGGCGCGGGGCACCGCCTCGAGCTCTCACAGTGGCGCGAGCGCGTCGCCTTCTTCGCCGCGCGCCTGCCCTGATCGCTCCCTACGTCGTCGGTGGATCCGCCGCCGGAGCCGCAGGCGTACTGCTCTTGCCGATCCGCGAGAAGACCGCGAGCCCGACCCCGAGCCCGAGCAGGATCGCCAGCCCGAGCGGCAGCGTGTACAGCAGCGGCTTGCCGAGCTTGTCGGTCGTCGTGCCGAGCACCTCCGCGGCCTGCTCCGGCGTCAGCCGCTCGACGCTGTCGCCCTCGTACAGACAGTACTGGCCGCCCCACGTCCACAGGTCGAGCCAGAACAGCCCGAAGTTGTCGTACAGGTAGCCGACCTTCAGGTCGTGCCCGGTCGCCGTCTTGAGGGCGTCGTGCATCTCCGTCGGGAGGTCCTGGTAGTGGAGCACGGCCTCGCCGTACGTGATGATCATGATGCCCTTGGCCTCGGCCTCGCCGGAGGACAGGGTGGCGGTGGCGAGCGCGAGGGCGGGGAGCGTGAGACGCAGCGAACGACGCATACAGGACCTCCAGTCGATCAGGTGGCCCGATATAGCCACTGCGACACGGTAGGCCCGGACCGCGTCCCCGGTCAAGCCCGACGCGTGCGCGCGACGGCGCGGTCGCTGACGCGCGGCGCGATCAGCCCGTCACTCGATGACCAGCGCCATATCCTTCCACAGCATCTGGAAGTTGCCGAGCGACTTTTGCTGCCAGGCGTTGGCCTTGGAGCCGAGCAGGCGGAGCTGGGGTCTGCCGGCCTTGCGGGCGCCGACGACGAACAGGCTCAGCGCCGTGATGCCGGAGCTGTTGAGGAACTTGAGCTCCTTGAAGTCGAGCGTCAGCGGCCCGTCGACCGCCGCGGCGGCCTCGGCGAGCAGCTTGGCGACGTTGTCGTAGGCCTTGACGTTGGCGAGGCGCAGGGCGCCGGAAAAGTGCACGGTCGCGGTCTCCGGGGTGAACCGGACCACGGCTTCCATTTCGCGGACTTCTTGCATGCTTATACCCCCTCCAGGGTCTGGAACGCGCGGATGGTGATCGTCGGGCGGCCCTGTTCGTCCTCGGCGAAGCGGACGCCGACGCGGACGGCGTGGTCCTTGCGGATCATCAGCAGGCCGATGCCGGAGCGCTGGGCGGCGGCGGGGCTCTCGGTGCGGGCCTCGAGGATCTGCAGGTAGGCGGCGTCGAGGTCGGGCGTGTCGTCCATCGCGCGCAGGTACTCCTCGAAGCGCTGGGCGAACGCCGCCGTCGTGCCGTTCTCGACCTCGAGCATCAGGATGCGGCTGAAGTGCTTGACGCGCACGGTGATCGCCGCCTCGCGCTTGCGCGAGAACTTGGCCGCGTTCTCGATCAGCTCCTGGAACACCGTCGAGATCGCGGTGAACAGCGGCGCGCTCGACTCGCGCTGCTCGGCGGCGTAGGCGGCCGACACGTAGCCCGCGACGAAGTCGGAGATCAGGCCGCAGCGCTGCCAGTGCGCCGTCAGCTCGCTGGCCGAGAGCGTCAGGCCGATCTGCGCCTCCGGCACCAGCTCGCCGGGGACGAGGTCGAAATCGCCGTAGACCTTGGTGCCCATCTCGAATCTCCGTCTGTGTCGCTCAGGCGGTCCTGCGGACCATGAGCAGGGTGATGTCGTCGTAGACCGTGCCGTTGCCGATCCACAGGTAGATGTCCTTGAAAACGCCCTGGACGATGTGCTCGCACGGCGCCGTCCGCCGGCTCACGACGCTGTCCTTGAGCCGCTGCACCCCGAACTGCACCTTATCGCGGTTCTCGGCCTCGGTCACCCCGTCGGTGTAGAGCACCAGCAGGTCGCCGACCCCGAGCGCGAAGCTGCTCTCCATCATCATGTCCTCGACCTCGCCGATGAGGCCGACGTTGATGCCGAGCGGCAGCGTGTCGATCTCGTCGACCTCGCCCGAGACCCGGACCACGATCACGCTCTCGTGCTGGCCGGCGACGCGGACCACGCCGTCGTGGTAGCGCAGCAGCGCGAGCGTCAGGTTGCGCTGGTCGGCCATGCGCTCCTGGACGTTCTTGAAGATCACCGAGTTGACGCGGACCAGCGAGCGCACGAGGTCGCCGTCGGTCGCCTCGAGCGCGGTGCGCAGCGCCGCCTGGGTCATCAGCATCACCACGCCGGACGCGAGGCCGTGGTCGGTGACGTCGCCGATGACGAAGCAGGTCGAGCCGTCGGGGCCGTCGAGGACGTCGTAGATGTCGCCGCCGATCTCCGAGGCCGGGACCATGTGCGCCGCGATCTCGAGGCCGCTGCGCTTGGTCAGCTCGTCGCCGCGGGGCAGGATCATCGCCTGCAGGCGCTGGGCGACGTCGAGCTCGAGGCCCATGCGCAGGTTCTCCTGGGCCAGCCGCTGCTTCTCGCGCGCCGCGATCTGGATCTTCTTGACCGCGACCGGCATCGCCGCGGTCACGCGGCCGATGAGACCGGCCTCGAAGTAGGTCGCCGCGAAGGTCAGGCCCGTGAACACCACCGACACGCTGGCGTACAGCAGGATCGGGATCGGGTCGAGGCCCTGGCCCGCGGCCGCCGCCGCGCGGGCCTGCAGCGCCGACGCGGGGCCGCTGGCGACCGCCGCCAGCTCCTCGCGGGTCATCAGCGTGTACACGAAGTCGAGGCCGCGGCGGTCGACCGCGACCGCGAGGCTGGCCAGCGTCACGCCGCACCACGCGAGCGCGGCCCAGCGCCCCAGGATCAGCCCGGTCAGGAAGATCGTCACGATGCTCAGCGAGTGGTCCATCAGGATCGACGTCGCCGTGTTCGTGTTGAAGTGGACGATGACCAGGCAGGTCAGCTGGATGATGATGATCGTGACCCAGCGGGTCAGCACGTCGAGGCGCGGGCGGACCCGGCGCTCGTCGCCGAGCGCGCGCAGGTTGTAGACCGCCGAGCCGAGGTTCACGAACATGATCAGCGGCAGGACCACGGCGTCGCGCGCCGGGACCGGCAGCTCGCCGACGGTCGCCAGCTGGATCGTGATGTGCATCGTCACGACGAACACGACGATCAGGTTCAGCGAGACCAGGATCTTGCGCTTGGTGTTCTTCGACGGCTCCTCGAGGATCTCCGTCGCCTCCTCGAGCGCATCCTTGCCGCCGCGGACCCCGGAGAACGCGCCGTCGCTGCTCGCCTCGGTCTCCTGCATCCGCGCCCCTCAGCCGCCCGATCTGCGAAACACGTGGGTCTCGATGTCGAGGCTTATCTCGCACTCCGTGCTCAGGTAGTGCTCCTGCGCGGCCTGGTACGCGGACTCGATCTCCTCGCGCTGGCCCATGAACGACAGCATGCCCCACATGCCCATGCGCCCGAGCCGGACCTCGTCGACGCCGAAGCTCGGCTCGACCCCGCCGGTGTTGCGCACCGTCGTCCGAAACCGCTGCACCGGCTCGAAGCCGAACTCCGCGGCCCGCCGCGGCAGCGACGCGAGGATCGTGCGGTCGCCCTCGTGATGGCGATGGTGCGCCGCGATCATCTGCCCGATCACCTCCGGGCCGGTGTAGGTCGTGTCGTTGACGTCGACCACGTACAGCAGCCCGCCCGGGCGCAGCACCCGGCGCAGCTCGAGCAGCGCGAGGTCCGGGTTGCGCAGGTGAATGAACACGAAGTTCGCGGTGATGACGTCGTGCGCCGCGTCGGGCTCGCCCGTCTGGTACGCGCTGCCCTGCGCGAACGCCAGCTTCGGGTAGGCGAAGCGCGCGTAGGCCAGCAATTGCGGCGAGGGCTCGAGGCCCTTGACGCGCCGGCCCGCGAGCGCCGGCTCGCCGGCGATCAGCGCCAGGTACACGCCGGTGCCGGTGCCGACGTCGAGCACGCTCGCCGGCGCCGACGGGAACTCGGTCGCGGCCAGGCGCGGGCGCTGCTCGGCCAGCAGCAGACGGTTCTGGGCGGCCAGGCGCGGCAGCTCGTCGGCGACCGAGAGCGGCGCGACATAGAGGTTCTCCGCCGCGAGCTGGGCGCGCGGGAACAGCTCGTCGCGGCCGTTGTCGGCGAGGAAGCGGACCAGCGACGGCACCGTCACCGGACAGCGGCGCAGGGCGCTCTCCGCCGCGGCGCGGGTCTTGAGGTAGAGCGCGCGCAGCCCGGCCTCGCCCTCGACCTTCATCACGATCGTCGAGCCCTCGCCCTCACCGACCTCGGCGTGGCGCACGAAGTCGAACAGCCGGGCGTAGTGGCGCTCGAGCTGGCGGTGCACGCCGCGCAGCGCGATGAAGATCCGGGCCGGGCGCAGGCTCTCGTAGACGTAGCGAAACAGGCCGGCGCCGATGACCTCGGTGATGCCGTGCCCGCGGTGGGCCGCGAGCTCCATCCGCTTGCTGAATTGCACGGTCAGCCCGTCGATCTGCGGCAGCCCGTAGGCCGCCAGCTCCGGCGCGCCGGGCTCGTACAGGTAGCCGGCGATCGTCGCCGCGAGGGTCCCGTCGACGAACGCGCCGAGGTGCACGCCCCCCGGGTCGCGCGGGCTCTCGACGACGTCGTCGCCGAAGTGCTGCTCCTCGACGAACACGCGCCGGCGCAGCTCGAGCATCGCCTCGCCCGCGTCCTCCCAACGCAGCCACCGCACCTCGATCCCCGGCGATCCGTCCGTCAACGTAGGCTCCCTCTCTGAGGCACGAGGCACACCCCGAGATGTGCGCCGCGAGACACTAGCAAGCCGCGTAAACGGGTGTCAACGCGCCCTCCCGGCCGCGTCGGCGCGCCCCGGTGGCCGCCCCCGGCGCGCTTTTGCTCGCCGTCGACCTGTCTCAAAGGACAGGTTCATACGAGGCCCGGCGCGGCGAGCAGGCGTCCGATCACCCCCGGGAGCTCCCGGGGCGCCGCGGCGGTCGCGTCCGGCAAGATCTCGCCGGGGCCCGCGGCGTAGCCCCACGCGCACCACACCGTCTGCGCGCCGTAGGCCCGCCCGCAGCGCACGTCGCCCGGCGTGTCGCCGATCATGACCACCCGCGGCGCGGCCTCGGCGGGCGCGCAGCGGCGCACCGCCTCCGCCAGCGGCAGCGGGCTCGGCTTGCCTTCGGGACAGGTGTCGCCGCCGATCACCGCCGAGAACAGCGGGCCGACGCCGAGCGCCGTCAGCAGCGCGACGCTCAGCCGCTCGGGCTTGTTGGTCACGCACGCCAGGCTGCCGAGCCGCGCCAGCTCCGCCAGCGCCGCCTCCATGCCCGGGTACAGCCGCGTGCTGCGGGCGATGTTGGCCAGGTAGTCGGCCTCGTAGGCCTCGCGCGCCGCCGCGGACGCGAGCTCCGGGAAGCAGCTGCGGTACAGGTGATCCATGCCGGCGTTGACGTGCGGACGCACCAGCGCGTCCGGCATGGCCGCCAGGCCCCGCCCGGCGCGCACGCGCAGGACCGCGGCGACCATGTCGTCGCGGCTGTCCTCGATCGTGCCGTCGAGGTCGAGCGCGAGGACCACGGCGCTCATTCGCCGACCTGCCCGCGCGCGAGGTCCTCGACGCTGCCGCGGCCGTCGCCGTGCTCGGTGACCGAGCGGACGCCGCTGCGCGAGCCCTTGAACGCCGTGAACGGGCGCCCGTTGTGGCTGATGACCTCGTGCGCGACGCCCCGCGGGATCACGAGGATGTCGCCGGCCTCGATCGTGACCGGGCCCTCGTCGAAGTGGAAGGTCGTGACCCCGGAGACCGCGCCGCGGATCTCCTCCTCGTCGTGCGCGTGGCGGCTGCGGTGAAACCACGGCGGCACCGTCTGCAGGTCGTAGCTGCGAAAGCCGAAGCGCTCCATCTCCGCGGCCACCGCCCCGGCGCTCGGGTCCTCCTGGCGCGGCCACTTGTGGACCGTCACCCCGCCAGGCAGCCGCTGCTGCGTCGTCGTCGTCATGCGGTCCTCCTCCTCGCTCAGCCCGGGTCGCAGGGCCCGTCGCACAGGTTCTCGAAGATGCCCTTGAACATGAAGCGCTCGATGATCTCGATCATCTTCGGGTCGTCGACCGCCGCGCCGTGGGCCCCGTTGTCGTCGGCGGGCGGGAGGTTCTGCGTCGGCGGCGGCGGGCCCTTGCCGGTGTCGACCTGAAACAGCGCCGAGCCGGTCTCGAGCGCCTCCAGCTGGTCCTTCACGCCCCACACCTCGGTGATGCCCGGGGCCATCAGCGGCATGCCGTAGCTGCGGGCCATCATCTCCGTGGCGATGTTGGGCACCTGCGAGTCGCCGATCGACTCGATCAACATCAGGCGCTTGGGGTCGCCGCCGAGCAGCGGCTGGGTGATCAGGTCGGCGTAGATCAGCGGGTCGGAGCGGTCGAAGATCGACTGATAGACCGCGAACAGCAGCTCGCGGTCCTGCGGGTCGGGCTGGCTGCCGGCCCACACCTGGTCGAGCTGCGCGAACGAGCTCGAGCGCCAGATCATCAGCGAGTAGTTGGCGCCGCCGACGACCAGCGTGCCGCGCTGGATGTTCGGCGCCATCGCCACGACCGTGCCGCCCATGATGCCGCCCTGCGAGCCGCCGAGGTACTGGATCTGCGTCGGGTCGATCAGGGTCTTGAAGGTGTCGTTCTGGAACACCATCAGCTCGGCCTCGTCGAGCAGCTCGCCCTGCGCGAGGTAGCCGAGCGCGGTGAAGTTGACCGCCGACTGCAGCAGGCGCTCGGGGATCGTCGCGCCGTTGCCGAGGTTGGACCCGAACTGCTCGGCGAGGATCGGGATGTCGGCCTCCGACATGCCCCAGAAATCGGTGCCCGCGACGATCGTGCTGGTCGCCTGGCGGGCGATGCTGATCGCCTCGTCGCCGCTGCCGAGCAGGCCGTGGCCGTAGACCACGAACGGCACCGGCGAGCCCTTGTCCCACACCGCCTGCGGGATGGCGATCCACATGCGCGCCTCGGTCGTGCCCTCGCAGGCCGGCGCGCCGTCGGGCCCGCGCTGCAGCAGCGCGCCCGGGCCGGCGTCGCCGGTCAGGCAGTTTGGCACCGTGAACGTCCCGTGGATCACGCGCGCGAGCGCCGGGTCCGGCTGGATCTCGACCTGCTCGAGCGCGTAGCCGAGGTCGCCCGCGCCGGCCTGGTCCTGCACCTGCGGCACGATCGCCGTCAGGTCGCGCTGGACCACCTCCGCGCTGACCGTCGTGAACGACCACGCCAGCTGCAGCGCGCCGCGCTCGACGCCCGCGTCGGCGAGCGCCGCGAACACGTCCTTGTAATCATCGCGCAACGCTTCCAACTGCGGCACGTCGGTGGTCAGCTCGTCGCGCAGCGCGCGAAACAGCGGCGGCGCGGCGATCTCCTGCCCGGTCTGGTCGTGCAGCCCGCGGACGCCGACGACGTAGCGCTTGCCGAGGTCGAGGCGCCGCATCGGCCGGATGAACACGGTCACCGGCTCGCCGGGCTCGGCGGTCGCGTCGAGCTCGGCGAAGAACGGCCAGCGCTCGCCGCTGTCGGCCTGCACGAGCACGATCTTCGCGTCCGCGGCGATCGAGGCGCCGATGTCCGCGATGCCCGGCAGGTCCGCCGCGTCGACCCCGGCCGCGAACGCCAGGCGGATCTGCGAGCTCGGCGAGAAGCCGTCGAGGTCGTTCGTCAGCGCGACCGGGAACCCCTGGTCCTTGATGTTCCTCGGCAGCAGCGCCGCGTCGAGCTGCACGCGCCGGCCCGTCGCCGTCGCCGCGTCCGCGACCGTCATCACGTCCGACGGCCACGGGTACACGCACTGCCCGCGCCCCGCCGGGTCGCCGAGCGGGTTGCACCCGCGCTCGAGGTCCGCGCGGCCGACGACCTCGCAGGCGCTCCCGATGCACGCCTCGTCGTCCGCGCACGGCCCACAGCCCGCGACCGTGTCCTCGCTGTCGCCGGTCGTCGGCGTGCCCGGCCCGCTGCTGTCCCCGCCGCTGCTGCTGCCCTCGCCGCTCCCGCTCGACGCGTCCTCACCGGCGTCGCCGCCCCCGCTGGGCGACAGACAGCCCGGGACCAGGGCGAGCAGCGCGAGGGCGAGGACGCGGGTCGTGGTCGGCATCACCCCTCCAACTACACCATTTCGCGCGCCCGCGCGAGGCCGCCGTCACCCCGCGAGCTTCGCCGACCACGCCTTGCGGATCGAGTCGTCGGGCATGCGCTGATACAGCGACATCCGGTCCATCACGAAGCGGCCCGGCACGCGCAGGGCGAACAGCTCGCTGACGGCGGACGGCCCCAGCGGCCCCAGCATGCGCAGGGTGCAGTGCGGGAAGAACGGGAAGCGGCTCGGCTCGAAGCGCACGCGGGTGTTTTTTAAAGCGTCGTGGACCGCCTCGAACGGGATCGGGTCGGCCATGCTGAGGCAGAAGATATCGGTGTCGGGGAACCGGACCACCGCGCCGAACTCGGCCTCGATCGGCCGCGTGGCGGCGCAGAACTCGGTCAACCGGGCCTCGACGTCGGCCCAGTCGAGCTGGGCCCGGATCGCACCGATCCCGCTCGAGCCGGCCATCGTGACCTCGACGGGGAAGCCGCGCAGGCGCTCGCAGTGCCGCTCACGGACCGCGAGGACCACCCCGGCCTGCGGCTCGGGCACGTCCAGGCAGATGTACGTGGGGTAGGCCAGGTTCATCGGCTCCCGCGGTTGTAGCGGATCGTCGCTCCCGCCGCGGGTCAATCCTTCACCCCCCCGCCCCCGCGGCCGCCTCCGGCCCGCGTGAGCTGGGTCGCGGGTCTTCTCGCGCGTCGCCCTGCCGATGGCGCGGACCCGCCGCCCCCGCGAGATTCACACCGCGGACACGCCCCGAAACCACGCCCAAAGTCCCCAGCAAAACCCCAGCAGGGGTCGGCCGCTGGGGGCCACGTGGCCCCTGGACCGGCGCTTGCGACAGCGAGTATGGTGCCGTCTCGTGGAGGTCCTGCCCATGCACCTGCATCGCCGCCCCCCCTCGCTGGCCAGCCTCCTGTCCGGCCTGCTCGTCCTCGCCGGCGGCTGCTACAGCGGTCTCGACACGCCGCAGGACTCGGATCCCTCGTCGCAGGGCACCGGCGGCCCGGGCGGGGACGCCGGCGAGGACACGCCGACGACCTCCGCCGGGGACGGGGGCAGCAGCGGCGACGAGGGCGGTACGCCGGTCGAGTTCGAGCCCGCGCCGGTGCGGCTGCGCCTGCTGCTCGCGCGGCAGTACAGGAACGCGGTGCGCGACCTGCTCGGCGAGCCCGCGTCGACGCTGGCGAGCCCGCCGATCGACACCGCGATCAACGGCTTCGAGGCGATCGCGGCCGCCCAGGTGTCGCTGACCGACTCCGCCGTCGACGCCTACGAGAAGTCGGCGCGGGCGATCGCCGCCGAGGCCATGAAGGACCCGGCGCGCATCGCCGGCCTGCTCGGCTGCACGCCCGGCGGCCCCGACGACGTCGCGTGTCACCGCCAGTTCGTGACCAACTTCGGGCGCCTCGCGTGGCGGCGCGCGCTGACCGTCGAGGAGGTCGACCTCTATACCGCGGTCGCGCACGACGCCGCGCTCGGCCTCGGCGACTTCAACGCCGGCGTCGAGACGGCGATCGCCACCTTCCTGCAGTCGCCCTACTTCCTTTATCAGGTCGAGATCGGCGTGCCCGACCCGAACGACCCGGAGGAGCGGCTGCTGACCTCGCAGGAGCTGGCCACGCGGCTGTCCTTCTTCCTGCTCGACACCACCCCGACCGCGGAGATCCTGACGATCGCCGAGAGCGACGGCCTCGCGACCCCGGAGCAGGTCCGCGCGATCGCCGAGGTCATGGTCGAGGCGCCGGGCGCCCGGCTCGCGCTCGGCAACTTCTACGCCGAGGTCCTCAAGCTGCGCACGATCGAGGCGCTGGCCAAGGACCCCGCCGTCTACCCCGCGTTCTCGCCGGGCCTCGCCGCCGCGATGCGCCAGGAGACCCTCGCGCTGATCGACGACGTCGCGTTCACGGCCGACAGCGACTTCCGCGACATCCTCGACGCGCCCTACACCTTCGTCAACGGCCCGCTGGCGGCGCTCTACGGCCTGATCGCCGACCCGGCGCAGCTCGGCGACACGTGGCAGCGCTTCGACCTGCCGATCGAGACCCGGCGCGGCGGCATCCTCGGGCAGGCCGCGTTCCTGTCGTCGTACGCGCACGTGTCGACGACCTCGCCGACGCTGCGCGGCAAGTTCGTGCGCGAGATCCTGATGTGCCAGGGCATGCCCGCGCCGCCGCCCAACGTCGTCACCGAGCTGCCCGAGGGCGCCGAGTACAAGACGATGCGCGACCGCCTCTCGCAGCACCTCACCGACGAGAACTGCGCCGGCTGCCACAAGATGATGGACCCGATCGGCCTCGGCCTCGAGAACTTCGACGGCATCGGCATCTTCCGCACCGTCGAGAACGGCGTCACCCTCGACACCTCCGAGGAGATCCCCGGCCTCGGCCTGTTCGACGGCGCCCGCGAGCTCGGCACCCTCCTGCGGGGCAGCCCCGACGTCACCCGCTGCCTGGTCCGCAACCTGTTTCGCCACGCCACCGGCCACCTCGAGCTCGCCTCGGAGAAGCCCGCCCTCACCGACCTCGACGGCGCCTTCGCGGACGCCGGCTACCGCATGAAGGACCTGCTCGTCGAGCTGGTCAGCAGCCCCGCCTTCCTCCGCGTCGGCACCCCCGAGTGAGACCTCCAGGAGAGCCCACCATGAAGCGCTTCACCCTCTCCCGCCGAACCATGCTCCGCGGCGCCGTCGGCGGCAGCGCCGTCGCCCTCGCGCTCCCGCTGCTCGAGGCCATGCTCAACAGCAACGGCACCGCCCTCGCCGCCGGCGGCCCCCTGCCCCGCCGCCTCGTCACGTGGTTCTTCGGCAACGGCGTCGCCCTCAAGGACGTCGGCAACGCCGGCCTCGGCAACCGCTGGGCGCCCGACGAGCAGGGCCCGAACTTCCCGCTGACCCCGCAGCTCGCCCCGCTCGGCGAGGCCGGCGTCGCCGAGTACTGCTCGCTGCTGACCGGCTTCGACATCAAGGCCGCGGGCGCGCACCGCCGCGGCCACCACGACGGCGTCGCCGGCTTCTTCTCGGGCCACCCGTTCATCGAGCTGCCGCACGCCGACAACAGCTACTCGTCGAAGTTCGGCGGCCCGTCGATCGACCAGGTCGCGGCCGAGGCGATCGGCGGCCAGACCTTTCTGCCGTCGGTCCAGATCGCCGTGTCGAAGCGCGTCATCGGCAGCGAGGGCCCGACCCTGCAGTTCTTGTCGCACAAGGGCCCCGACAACGCGCTCCCGCAGATCTTCAGCCCCAAGGAGCTCTACACCAAGCTGTTCGACAGCTTCGTCCCGCCCGACGACCCGACCAAGCCGCTGCGCCTCAGCGCCCTCGACGCGGTCGCCGAGGACGTCAAGCGCCTCAAGCTGCGCGTCGGCAAGGCCGACCAGATCCGCCTCGACGCCCACCTCAGCTCGGTCGAGCAGATCCGCAAGCAGATCGAGGCGCTCGCCCCCGAGTGCATGTTGCCGATGCAACCGGTCAACGAGAACGCCGACTTCGAGGGCAAGGAGCCGCTCGACGAGGTCAACCAGATCATGGCCGACCTGCTGGTCCAGGCCTTCAAGTGCGACATCACCCGCGTCGCCAGCTACCAGTACACCGGCTCGGTCGGCTACACGGTGTTTCACATGCTCGGCCAGTCGATGGGCCACCACGACATGACCCACGACACCAACCTCAACGACGCCGTCGACGCCGCCACGGTCCACACCGTCGGCGCGTTCGCCTACCTCCTCAAGCGCCTCAAGGAGACCCCGGAGGGCGACGGCAACCTGCTCGACAACTCGTGCCTGCTGCTCGGCAGCGACGCCGCCTCCGGCTACACCCACGACGTCTTCGACCAGCCCTGCATCGTCGCCGGCAAGGGCGGCGGGGCGCTCAAGCACCCCGGCGTCCACTACCGGTCCCCGGGCAAGGAGAACACGTCCGACATCCTCCTCGCCTGCCTGAAGACCGTCGTCCCCGAGGCGACCCAGGTCGGCTCCGACATCGGCCTGTCGACGACCCCCTGCGCCCAGATCCTGGCCTGAAGCCGCGGGCGGCCCGACACGGGGCTTGCGAGCGCGCGCATAGATCCGCCATCATCGCGCATGCGCTCGCGTCACACCATGCTCGACAGTCCCGCGATGGGACGCCAGGTCCACCTGTGGTGCTACGGCCACTTCGGCCCGCCGGTGATCGTGTTCCCCTCCGCCGCCGGCTTCGCCCACGAGTGGGACCGCCAGGGCATGCTCGAGGTCCTCGCCCCGCTGATCGACGGCGGCAAGGCCAAGCTCTACTGCCCGGAGAGCAACGTCTCCGAGGTCTGGACGGCCAAGGACACCCCGCTCTCGACCCGCATGCGCCGCCATCACGCCTACGAGCGCTTCATCATGGAGACGCTGGTCCCCTTCGTCCGCGACGACTGCAACTGGGCCGCGGCCCCGATGGCCTCGGTCGGCTGCAGCCTCGGCGGCACCTACGCGGCCCTGTTCGCGCTCAAGCACCCGGAGACGTTTCGCCGCTCGCTGTCGATGAGCGGCCGCTACCTGATGACGGAGTTCTCCGGCGGCGAGAACTCGTCGGAGCTGTACTTCAACAACCCGCTGGCGTTCGTCGCGGGCATGCAGGGCGAGGCGCTCGAGCGCATCCGCCGGAACACGCACCTCACGCTGGTGTGCGGGCAGGGCCAGTGGGAAGAGGGCTGCATCGAGGAGACGATCGCCATGGGCCGCCTGCTCGACGCCAAGGACATCCCGAACCTGACGGACATCTGGGGCCGGGAGTCGCGGCACGACTGGGACTACTGGAAGAAGCAGGCCGCGATGCACGTGCCCCGGCTCGTCTCCTAGCCCCGGGCTACGCGCGCGCGCGGCCAAAGAGAACGCCCCGCACCCACAAGGCACGGGGCGTTCGCGGGGCGTCAGCGGCTCACGGCGTGACGACCGTGACGAGCTGGATCGACTCCGGGTTCATCACGACGATCGTCGCGTCCTCCGGGATGTTGTTGGCCCCCGAGAGCTCGAGGATGTTGTCGTAGCGCAGCAGCGCCGAGTTGGCCTTCTCCGCGACGTAGACGTCGGTCCCGTCGAACGAGATGTCGACCGGGTTGCCGAGCTTGGTCATGTCGCCGGAGATCGACGCCTGGACCTCGACCATGTCGTCGGCGTTGTCGGCGTCGGCGATCACGAAGATCTGGCCGTCGCTGTTCGACATCGCGCTGCCGACGTCGCTGAGGATCAGCGTGTTGCTCGCGGCGTCGTACACGATGCCGTGGAGGTTGACGCTGATCTTGTCCTGGCCGTCCGTCGGGATGATGACGCGCGACGGCCCGCCGACGCCCTTGTCGACGAGGAACAGGTCGAACACGCGGACCACGCCGTCGACGCCGGCCGCGTACAGGCGGTCGTTGTCGTCGTCGTAGTCGACGTCCCACACCGCGCCGCCGCCGAGCTCGTTGGCGGTGATCAGCGGGGCGAAGTCGCCGAGCTTGGCGAGGTCGAAGACCTTGATGTCGACGGCGCCGACGTCGGCGATGAACAGGCGCGTCTCCGCGGCGTTGAGCTCGAGGCCCTTGGGCGCGACGATCTTGGTCTTGGGGCCCCACAGCCGCGCGGCGGTCGCGTTGAGGGCCGCGTCGTCGACCATGTCGGTCAGGCCCGCGGTCAGGAACACGCCGCCGCCGCCGGTCACGGCCGGGCCGTCGAAGCTGGCGAAGCCCGAGCCGGTGCTGGCGAGCACGAGGCTCTGGATCGAGCTGACGGTGCCGAGGGTGTTCAGCGTCGCGGTCACGGACGGGTCGCCGACCAGCGGCGCGTCGATGGCGAGCACGGCGTCGGCGTCGAGGCCGGTCGGGTTGGCCGCGACGATCAGGCGGTTCATGGTCGACAGCGCGACCGACTCCGGCTTGGTGACCTTGAAGCTGGCCGGGTTCTCGAGGTTCTGGTTGAGCAGGTTGACGCTGTAGCTGAGCAGCGCGTCGTTGGACTTCTCGGCCACGAACAGGCGCCCGCCGCCGGTCGAGCGGAACTCGAGGTCGACCGGGTTGCCGAGCATCCCGCCCTGGACCCGCTGCGTCACGTTGACCATGCCGGTCAGCGCGCTGGCGTTGGTCATGCGGAAGATCTGGCCGTCGGTCGCGTTCATCGCGTCGCCGACGTCGCTGAGGTACAGCGTGTTGTTGTCGACCGTGATGCCGTGCAGGTTGATGCCGATCTTCTGGCCGTTCGCCGCCGGGATGATCGTCCGCGTCGGGCCGTTGGCGCCCTTGTTGACGTTGAACATCTCGTAGACCTGGACCTCGCCGTTGGTGCCCGCCGCGTACAGCGTGTCCGCCGCGAGGACGTAGTGCATGTCCCAGATCGCGGGCGAGCTGCCGAGCTTGTCGACGATGAACTTCGGGGCCACGTCGCCCTTGTCGGCCGGGTGGAACGCCTTGATGTTCGCGGCGCCGGTGTCGGCGACCAGGAACAGGCCGCCCGGGCCGACCGCCTCGACGCCCTTGGGCGTCTTCAGGCCGGTCAGCGGCCCGCGGATGACCCGCTCGCCGAGGCCGATCGCGCCGTTCATCGGGTTGTCGGCGAGGTCGACGTCGATGATGACGCCGCCGTTGCCGCCCGGGGCGTCGAAGGTGATGAACGCGTCGCCGCCGGTGTTGATCGCCACGCTCTGGACGCTGATCACGTCGCCGTTGAGCAGCAGCGTCGGCTTCACGGCGTCGAGCGCCGGGGTCACCCCGACGATCGCGTCGGCCGTCAGGCCGGCCGGGTTCGCCGTCGCCCACACCTGCGTGACCTCGACGACGGCGCCGCCGGTCGTCGAGTCGGTGTCGGTCGTCGTGCCGGTCGTGGTGTCATCGGTGGTGCTGCTGGTGTCCGACGTGCTCGAGGTGTCCGACGTGCTGGTCTCGGTCACGGTGAGGTTGGTCGGGTCCGTCGTCGACGAGCTGTCGGTCGTCGTCGTCGGGTCGATCGTCGTCGTCGTCGGGTCGATCGTCGGGTCCGTCGTCGTCGGCGGGTCGCCCGTCGTCGTCGGGCTGGTGGTCGAGGTCGTCGGGTCGGTCGTCGAGGTCGAGCCGCCGGTGGTGTCGCTGGTCGAGGCCGTGTCGGTCTCGCCGCCGCCGCCGCCGCCGCAGGCTGCGAGGCTCATGGCGAGGCTGACGAGGGCGGGCGCGAGGACGCGGTAATGGGTACGGGTAAGGTCGAATCGTTGGCGCATGTTTGGATATCCGGGTTCGCGTTACGCCGGCGCGGCGGCGATGGGTCGCCCTCGACGCCGCGCCGGTGACTGCGATCACAACACATTCGAATGCGGGCGTGCGGGCGACGAGGCAGGCGGTGACCGCGGGCGTGCTCGTCGGATCTGCGGTGCGCGACGAGCGGTTCGTGGGTCGTCATCGGACGTCGCCGACGATCGACATCAGCGGACGCGGACACGCGCGGATGTGGCCGCCGAGCGCGTCGTCACGGCGATCGGGCGGCGGCGATCGGGCGGCTATACTGCGCGCCCTCGCGTCATGATCGCTCTTTATCGCAAGTTCTTCGCGCGCCTGCCGGTGCGTCCCGTGGCCGGCGACGAGCACCTGCACCTGCTCAGCGCCGAGGAGGTCCGGTTCGTGCGCCGCCGTCACCGTCAGGCGCTGGTGATCTCGGCGAGCCTCAGCGTCGCCGGCTTCCTCGCCTACTACCTCCCGGTCTACAGCGCGCCGTGGCTGTTCCCGTCGGTCCCGCTGAGCCTGCCGTGGATCGGCGAATTCGCGTTCCCGTGGGCGGAGACGCTGTGGGGCGTGCTGCTCATGGTCGTCGAGATCTATCTGCTCGTGCTGCTCAACCTGTGGGGCGTGCACGAGATCGCCGTCGCCACCGGGCTGATGGGCGCGCACAACAAGGACCAGCTCGCCGCGCAGATGATCGGCATCGGCCTCGAGGACAAGAACCGCGGCCTGCTCGAGTACGGCATCGACCCGTTCCTCGGCCTCAACCGCGGCCTGCTCTTCACCTTCAACCTGGTGCTGCGCCTCAAGGGCTGGCTCGGCGGCAAGCTGCTGCGCTACGCCGTCCAGCGCCTGCTCGGCCGCTTCGCCGTGCGCGAGGTCCTCGACTTCGCCGGCATGCCGCTCTACATGATCATCAACGCCTACAGCACCCACGTCGTGCTGCGCGAGGCCCGGGTCATCATCATGGGCCAGAAGCTCATCGAGCACCTGTGCCACCGCCTGCCCGCGTCCGTCGGCGCCGACCCGGCCGCGCAGGCGCTCCTCTACGACACCTTCCAGTTCATCGCCGTCAGCAAGCGCGACTTCCACCACAACCACTTCCTGCTGACCCGCGCGCTCGTCGAGAAGTACGCCATCCAGGTCAAGACCGCCGCGGCCCTGCCGGACGACTACCTCGAGCGCGTGCGCTCGGCCCCCGACCAGCTGCGCCAGGTGTGCGTGCTGCTGCTCGTGCTCGGCTTCCTGCTCGACGGCCAGGTCTCGTGGCGCGAGCGCCGGCGCATCGGCCTGCTCGCCGAGGCCGGCATCATCCCGTACACCGTCGCCGACGTGCGCGCCTGGGGCCGCTCGTTCGTCAGCGGCGCGGGCATCGAGCCGCTGCTCGCGCGCCACCTCGGCTGAGCACCTGTCCCCAGAGACAGGCGGCGCTCGACCGCGCCAGGCCGCGGCCCGCTGCCCCACGAGCCCGCGGCCACGCGCTGGCCGTGCGGCCGGGGATCGCCCGGCGCTGACCGCGAACTCGCCGCGGCGGCCTCCCGGACCCCGTCCGGCGCGTCGGCGGCCGGCCTCGCCGGCGAGTGCTCGCGACGTCGACGAGCACGAGGCTGGCGACGCCGGCCGCGGCCAGCGACGCGAGCACCGGCTCGCCCGCGGCGAACGCCCGCCAGGGCGCGCCGTCCTCGGCCACGGGCACGCCGACGACCCGCACCGCGCCGGCCTCGCGGCGCCGCGGGGCCGCGCCCGGGACATTCTCGCCCTCGCGGGCCGGCGGCCGCGGCCCCGCGCGGCCGCCGGCCGATGACCTGTCCCCAGAGACAGGCGCCTCGTCGATCGCGGCGCCGACGTGCGCGACGGCGTCCGGGCCGCGCTGGCGAGGTCTACAAGGTGAGTTATAGATCCCGCGACCATGCGGCGGATGCACCCCATACCCGGCGCACAGGTCCTGGCGGCCCTGCCGGTGATCCCGCTGCCGAACGTCGTGTTGCTGCCGGGGATGGTCCTGCCGCTCAACGTCCACGAGCCGCGCTACCTCGAGCTCGTCGACTTCGTGCGCCAGAACAGCCACCACATCGGCGTGCCGCTGCTGCGCCCGGCCGGCCCCGGCGAGCCGGCCCCCACGCTCGAACCGGTGCTCGGCCTCGGCAAGCTGGTGTTCCACGTCGCGCTGCCCGACGGCCGCCGCATCATCCGCCTCGAGGGCGTCGGGCGCGTCCGCCTCCAGCGCGAGCAGCCGCCGAGCCACGGGTTTCGCGAGCTCGCCGTCACCCCGCTCGGCGAGCCGCAGCCGCTCGACCACATCGCGCTGCTGCAGCTCAAGACCCAGGTCGAGCGCATCGCGGCGACCTGCGGCGACGCGCGCGAGGGCCTGCTCTCACTGCTCGGCCTGCGCGACGAGCGGATGTTCCTGTACTCGCTGACGGCGTTCCTCCCGAGCCTGGAGCTGCTCGCCTGCGACGAGGACCAGCTCAGCGCCGACGAGCGGGCGCTGGTGTGCCTGCAGCAGCGCAGCCTCGCCGCCGAGGACGCGGACGACCGCGCGCGCTTCCTGCTCGAGCGCACCCGCGGGATCGCGGCGCGACTCGAGTTCGTCCATCGCCACACCTCGACGCTGCTCAACTGACGCGCCGATATCCACGCTCGCTCCGCGGTGCATCGACCCCGGCGGCGCCCGCTCCTTCGCCGACATGCAGGCCGCGCTCGCCAGCCGCGAGCGCGGACCATCACCTGTCCTCGAGGCCAGGTCGTCGCGGCGCCGCCGAACATGTCCCGAAGGCCAGGATCTCTCCGGATCCGAGGTCGCCAGACCTCATGATGCAATCATGCGGTGGAGCACAGAGCGCCGCGCTCCGAACCTGGAGTGAAGCGCGCCCATCCGCGCACTGCGGCGGCCGCGGAGCCGTCAGAACCGGGTTGCGCGCGAAGATCACAGGCCGCTCGAGGGGCGCTTGCACGCCCCGTCAAAGCTCTTCAGCTTAGGGGCGAAGCCGTCACCGGCCTCAGGAGCATCGATGGTCCGCATGTCTCTGTCGTCCTGCGCGCTCGCCCTCGCGTTCGCTGCCCCGCTGCTCGCGTCCGCGAGCGCGCCCGTGGCCGCCCCCACCGCCCCCACCGCCCCGCGGCCGCTCGCCGCGACCGCGACGGCCACGCCGCCGAGCGTTGCCCCGGCCGCCAGGAAACCCCGCGCGCCCGAGCCCGACTGGCGCTCGCGCGTCGCGATCACCGTGCAGAAGCTGCAGACCGAGGCGCCGGAGCTGCTCGCCCGGCTCACCGCGATGCAGCCCAACCGTCACGTCGAGGACGAGCAGTACTTCACGCAGCCCGAGCTGCACGACCCGCGCGCCGCCGCGGTGCTGCTGCGCCGCCTGCTGCAGGGCGAGGACCCGGTCAAGGTCCGCTGCGCCATCGTCGACGCGCTGCCCCACACCGGCGGCGACTGGCAGGAGGGCGCGGCGTCGCTGGCCAGCATCGACGCCTCGCCGAAGGTCCGCAAGAAGCTGATCGAGATCATGCGCTACGCCGACGAGCCGCACGCGATCGTCGGCCTGCGCTTCGGCTTCAAGGACGAGGACCCGGAGGTCAACATCGCCGCCGTGCGCACGGCGGGCTTCAGCCGCAGCGGCCCGGCGCTGTTCACCGAGCTGTACTCGAGCACCTTCGACGCCGACTGGGACCTGCGCGCCGCGGCCGTCCAGGCGCTCGGCATGCTCAAGCTGCCGCAGTCGCGCGACGTGCTGATCAAGGCGCTCGCCGACGACGACCGCGAGGTCCGCCTCCAGGCCCTCCTCGCCCTCGAGCAGCTCGACCCCGACGGCCTCATCTGGCTGCCCGAGGTCGACAGGCTCGCGCGCGACCGCAAGAGCCACCGCATCGCCCGCAAGGCCGAGCTGCTGCTGCGCAAGCGGCGGGCGGCGAAGCGCCAGGGCGGCCATCCTCCGGCCGCCGCGGGCGGCTCGGGCCCGACGCCCGCCGCGAGCGCGGCTCCCTGACGTCGCCATCGATCTCGATCGGCCGCGAACACCGACCACGCACAGATCGCCGGACCCGCCGCGAGCCGGCGGCGTGAACTGTGCCGCCGCCCCGCACCCCCACGGGCGGATCGTCGCGCCGCGACACGCAGGCAGGGCGAGCCAGCACGGGAGTCGCAAGTCCGACGCGCGCGAGCGCCCGCGCGAGCGCACCCCGGCCGACATGCGAGCACCTCGCGTCCTCGCGACAGCGTTTGCAATTGTGAATTTCACGCGCCGCCGCGCTTGCGACAATCCGGACCGATGCCTGGATTACCTCGAAGAAGTCTGCTCCGCGGCCTGGGGATCGGCCTCGTCGCCGCGCCCTTCGTCAATCTTCTGAGGAGCCCGCGCACGCGCGCCGAGGGCGGACCCGTCGGCAAGCGGTTGATCGTGTTCTTCAGCCCGAACGGGACCGTGCCGCAGCACTGGGCGCCGGCCGGGACCGAGACCGACTTCACGTTCCCGGCCGGCTCGATCCTCGAGCCGCTGACTTCCGTGCAGGACAAGCTGATCGTCGTCGAGGGGCTCGACTTCTTCGGCGCCGACAACCACGAGGGCGGCATGATGGCGATGCTGACCGCGAGCGGCACGCAGGCCGACGAGTCCGGCGGCGCCTCGCTCGACCAGTACGTCGCCGGCAAGATCGGCGGGGCCTCGCGCTTCGCCTCGCTCGAGTTCGGGGTGCAGACCAGCGCGTGGGGGGCCGGCGCGCAGACGCGCATGTCGTACAGCGCGCCCGGCATGTGGGTCAGCCCCGACGACGATCCTCTCCACGTCCACGGCCGGCTGTTCGCCGACTTCGTCGGCGGCGACGCGGCCCTCGAGGCGCTGCGAGCCAGGCGGCAGCGCGTCGTCGACCTGCTCGTCGACGAGGCGACCGCGCTGCGCTCGCGGCTCGGGACCGAGGAGCGGCCCAAGCTCGACGCCCACCTCGAGGCGCTGGCGAAGGTCGAGAAGGGCCTGATGGGCGGGGCCGGCTGCGCCGCGCCGGCGGCCCCGGACGCGCTCAACGTCGGCGACAACGCGGCCTTCCCCGACATCACCGCGACGCAGATCGACCTGATGGTCGCGGCGCTCGCGTGCGACATGACGCGCGTCGCCTCGCTGCAGTGCTCGCACACGATCAGCCCGACCGTGCCGTCGTGGCTCGGCATCGCCGACGGCCACCACTCGCTGTCGCACATCGACGACTCGAACGTCGCCGGCGTCGCGCAGTTCGTCGAGGCCGAGCGGTGGTTCGCCGAGCAGTTCGCCTACCTCGTGCAGCGGCTCGCCGACACCCCCGAGGCCGACGGCACCGGCACGATGCTCGACAACTCCGTCGTCGTGTGGGCCAAGGAGATGGGCGACTCGCGGCTGCACACCTGCAAGGGCGTGCCCTTCGTGCTCGCGGGCGGCGCGGGCGGGCGGTTCAAGACCGGGCGCTACCTCAAGTTCGCCGGCGAGTCGCACGGCAAGCTCATGGTCTCGCTGTGTCAGGCGATGGGCCTGGACAACGCGACGTTCGGCAACCCTGCGGTCGGCGACGGCCCGCTCCCGGGGCTCGTCTGAGGCGAAGGAGGACCAGGACCATGCACACGCACCACCGCATCCTCACGCGCACCCTCGGGCTCGGGCTCCTGCTCGCCGGCTGTCACGGCGACGGCGACGACGGCGACGCCGGCAGCAGCGGCAGCACCGGCGGGGCCGCCGGCGACTGTCCGGGCGACGCCGACTACTTCAAGGCCGAGATCTGGGACCCGATCCTCAGCAAGACCTGCGTCACCTGTCACAACGCGACCGGCCTGGCCAAGGACACGCGCATGGTCCTGCTGCCGGCCGACGCCGACGGCTACCTCGAGCACAACCTCGCCGAGGCCCGCGAGGTCGCGCAGGTCGACGTCGGCGGCACCTCGCTGCTGCTGCTCAAGCCGACCAACATCGCCTCCGACATGCACAAGGGCGGCGCCCTGATCGCCAAGGACAGCGACGACTACCGCGCGCTCGAGGAGTTCGTCGCGCGCAGCCTCGGGACCTTCACCTGCGCCCCGCCGGGCGGCGGCGCCGACGACGGGGGCGACGCCGCGGCCTGCGACCAGGGCGGCGCCGGCGTGCGCCGCGTGCGACGCCTCAGCCACCAGGAGTACAACCACAGCCTCGCGGCGCTGCTCGGCAAGCCCACGGAGCTCGGCCTCAACTTCGCGCCCGACACCGTCATCCAGGGCTACACCAACAACGCCGACGCGCTGCTGGTCTCGGGCCTGCTCGCCGACCAGTACCGCGAGGCCGCCGAGGCCGCCGCGGACCTGCTCGTCGCCGACCTGCCGGGCCGCCTCGGCTGCGACCCGGCCGCCGACGGCGAGGCCGCGTGCGCGACGACCTTCATCACCGCGTTCGGCAAGCAGGCGTTTCGCCGCCCGTTGACGGCCACCGAGGTCGCGCGCTACACGGCGCTGTGGCAGGAGGCCGCCAAGGCCGAGGACTTCGCGGGCGGCCTGCGCTGGACGATCGCCGCGCTGCTGCAGTCGCCGGGCTTCCTGTACCGCAGCGAGCTCGGCGAGCACACCGGCGACGGCGTCTATCAATTGACCCCGCACGAGCTCGCCACCGAGCTGTCGTACCTGATCGTCGGCGGCCCGCCCGACGCCGCGCTGACCGCGGCCGCCGACGACGGCACGCTCACCGACCCGAAGGTCCTGACCAAGCACGCCGAGCGCCTGCTCGCCAGCGCCGACAGCGACGAGACGCTGCAGCGCTTCGTCGACGAGTGGCTGCACATCGACCGCCTGCGCACCGTCCCGCGCGACACGATGCTGTTCCCCGAGCTGACCGCCGAGATCCGCGAGGCGATGCTCGGCGAGACCCACCGCTTCGTCACCAGCGTCTACCACGAGGGCGGCACGCTCAGCGACCTGCTGACCGCGTCGTACTCGTACATGACCGACGGCCTCAGCAAGTACTACAGCGTCCCCGGCGGCGGCGGCGAGGCCGACGCGGCCGGCTTCAAGCGCACCGACGCGGTCGCGACCGCGGCCGGCCTGCTCGTGCACGGCAGCGTGCTGACGACCCACGCGCTGCCGACCTCGTCGTCGCCGATCCACCGCGGCAAGCTGGTGCGCGAGCGCCTGCTGTGCCAGGACATGCCGCCGCCGCCGGCCTCGCTCAACATCTCGCCGCCGCCGGTCGACCCGGCCCTGAGCACGCGCGACCGCTACCTCGCGCACTCGGCCGACCCGGTGTGCGCCGGCTGCCACAGCCGCATCGACCCGATCGGCTTCGGCTTCGAACACTACGACGGCGTCGGCCGCTTCCGCACCATGGACGGGATTCACGCGATCGACGCGAGCGGCGAGATCGTGCTCACCGACCACACCAACGGCACCTACGACGGCGTCGACGAGCTCGCCCAGCTGCTCGCCGGCAGCCCCGACGTCGAGGCCTGTTACACGCTGCAGTGGGCCCGCTACGCGGTCGGCTCCGCCGACGACAGCGAGCTGCAGTGCGTGCAGGACGAGCTCGGCGAGGCCTTTCGCGCCAGCGAGGGCCGCCTCGACAGCCTGGTGCTCGCGCTCGTCGGCACCCGGTTCTTCCGCGAGCGCGGCGGCGCCCCGATGTCCGAGCCGGAGGACCCGTCCACCACCGGCGGCGGCGACAGCACCGGCGCGGCCGGCTCGAGCACCGGCGCCCCGCCCGACGAGACGACCGGCGGCGGCGAGCCGGGCCCGATGACGAGCCCCGGCATCGACGCGATGGTCCACCAGGACTCGGTGTGGGAGGCCGGCGAGTGCAACACGGTGACGGTCACCAACACGACCGACGCGCCGATCACGTGGCAGGTGGTGCTCGCGCTCAAGGGCACGATGCAGAACATCTGGAACGGCAAGGCGACGGCGATCGACGGCGGCTTCCTGTTCACCGGCGAGGTCTACAACGCCGAGGTCGCGCCCAAGACGTCGACGAGCTTCGGCTTTTGCCTCAACTACTGACGCCCCGCATGCACCTGACCTTTCGGACATCTTCGATCGCCGCCGCGCTCCTCGGCGCGTGCGGCGAGCCCGACGCGGGCAGCGCGACCGACACGGCGACGACGAGCGCGAGCGCCGACACCGGGCCCGCGAGCGCCGACACCGGCGCGACCGCGCCCGCGACCGAGACGACCGCGCCCGACGCGACCGGCGACCCGCAGTCGACCGGCCTCGACCCGACCACCGGCGCGGCGACGAGCGACGCGACGACGAGCGACGCGACCACCGGCGCCGCGGCCGGCTGCGCCGACCTGCCGCTGTGCGACGATTTCGAAGACGTGGCCGCCGGCGGCCCGCCCGACCCGGCGGTGTGGACGATCGCGTCGCCGAACTGCATGGGCACCGGCAAGCTCGCGGTCGCCGACGACCAGGCGCACAGCGGCGGACAGTCGCTGCGCGTCGACGGCGGCGGCGGCTACTGCGACCACGTGTTCATCGCCAACACCGCCGCGATCGCCGGCCTCGGCCCGGTGGTCCACGGCCGCTTCTGGCTGCGCCTCGAGGCCGCGCTCGGCCAGGGCCACGTCACGTTCCTGACGCTGCGCGACGCGGCCGACGGCGGCAAGGACCTGCGCATGGGCGGCCAGAGCCAGATCCTCATGTACAACCGCGAGTCCGACGACGCGACGCTGCCAGCGCTCAGCCCCGCGGGCATCGCCCAGAGCGTGGCGCCGACGCCGATGCAGTGGACGTGCATCGAATTCAGCGTCGACCAGAGCGCGGGGTACGTGACGACCTGGGTCGACGGCGCGGAGGTGCCGGGCCTGCGCGTCGACGGCGAGCCGACGCCGGACCTCGACCAGCAGTGGCTCAACAAGCCCGACTGGAAGCCCGACCTCGAGGACCTGAAGTTCGGCTGGGAGAGCTACGCCGGACAGACGATGACGCTGTACTTCGATGACATCGCGCTCGCGGGCGATCGCATCGGCTGCGGGTAGGTCACGGTCGCGCTGTCGGATCCGGGCGGGCTCTGCTAGCGTCGCGCTCCTGAGGTCCTCGCGCATCCTCGCCCGGCTCGCCGCGGCGCTCACGGTCCTGCTCGCCGGGCCTGCGCTCGCGGGTCCGCCCTGCCCTGCGATCGCCGGCGGCGACGCGGGCCTCGAGCGTCAGGACCCCGAGGCGCGGCTCGCCTTCATCCGCGCGCGCCTCGCCCACGACGCGTGGCGCGGGACCCAGTGGAGCCTCGGCTTCGCCACCAGCTACGCCCTGCTGACGGGCGCTTCACTGGTCGGGGCGGCGCTCCTGCGCGACCGCGCGTCGGTGCCGGACCTCTACGTCGGGGCCGGCTCGGGCATCGTCGGACTCGGGCTGCTCGCCGTCTCGCCGCTCCGCGTCATCGACGATCACCACGCGCTCGAGGCTGCGATCGCCGCGGCCGACCCGGCGAGTGACCGCTGCGAGCTGCTCGCGCTCGCCGAGACCATGCTGATCCGCGACGCCAAGAACGAGGCCTTCGGCCGCGGCTGGCTGATCCACAGCGGCAACGCGCTGCTCGGCGTCGGCGCCCTGCTGATCCTCGGCCTCGGCTATCAGCGCTGGGGTTCGGGCGTCGCCAACGGCCTCGGCAGCATCGCCGTCGGCGAGCTCATGATCCTCACCCAGCCCCACGGCCTCACCCGCGACCTCCGCAACTACCGCGCCGGCGACCTGCGCGCCCCGCAGCGCCGCCGCAAGCGCGTCACCTGGACCCTGGCCCCCGCCCTGACCGCCCGCACCTACGGCATCGCGCTCCAGGGCAACTTCTAGGTCGCCCACACATGCGCGCGGCCCCATCAGGCCCGCCGCCGGTCCGCCCGCCGCAACGACCACGCCGTCAGCAGCAAGCAGACCAGCGTGTACCCGATCAGCACCCCCCACACGCCGAGGATGTGCCCCGACCCCGGATCATAATCCACGGTCGCATACACCTCGCAGGAGAACACGTCCCCCGGCACCGCGCAGGTCGTCATGTCTCTCGGCTCGAGCAGATGAGAGATGGAAGCCAGCGCCTCCATCCCCCAGCGCGCGCCGGTCACGTACGACACCGGCGCGAGCGCGGCCGGCAGCGGCATCAGGGCCATGGCGAACACCAGCTGCGGGATCAGTGCCAGCGGCACCACGCTCATCGCCTTGTCGGACGACGACACCACCGTCGAGATCAGCAGCCCCAGGCCCACGCCCGACAGCGCCGTCAGGAACACCGTCAGCAGCGACGCGCCCCACATGCCGAGCGGCGGCGCGCGGATCAGGTCGACGAAGCCGTCGGGGGTCAGCGCCGTGAAGGCCGGCGAGAAGTCGACGCGCAGCGCCAGCACGGCCAGCAGCACCAGGCTCTGGATCAGGCACAGGCCGGCGAGCACCGCGACCTTCGAGCCGAGGTACGCGCCGATGCGCAGGTTGGCGAGGCGCTCGCGGCGGTAGATCTTGCTCTCCTTGGTCACCTCGCGCACCGAGTTGAGCACGCCGAACCACACCCCGATCACGCTCAGCAGGAACAGCACCAGCCGGCCGTTCGTCGACGTCGGGGTCTGCAGCGCGTTGGCGCGGGCGGCCAGCAGGATGACGACCGCGATGATCGGCGCCTGCATCAGCAAGATGATCAGGTTCCGGCGGTCGGCGAACAGCAGCCGCAGGTAGCGCTGGGCGAGGATGCGAAACTGCCGGCGCTGCGACACCGGCGGCGGCACCGGGGGCGGCGCCTCGGGCAGCGGGCGCGGGTCGGCGGGGCTGAAGCGGAACTGTCCGGGCCCGATCGTCTGCACGCCGATCGCCAGGTTCTCGGTCGCGAGCCGGGCGCCGCGCTCTTGCTGGCGCTCCCACACGTACAGGCGGAAGTACTCCGAGCCGCGAAACCGGATCTCCCACAGCTCGGCCATCGTCGGCGGCGCCCTGCGCCCGGGGTTGTGCTCCTGCCACACCGCGAACTCGGCCGCGAGGTCGCCCTGCGCCGCGAGCTCGGCGCTCGCGCGGCCCTGCAGGCGCGTGTAGATGTCGGCGAAGTCGCCGCTGACCGCCCCGAACATCTGCAGCGCGCCCGACGGCGGCCCGTAGTAGACCAGCCGGCCCTCGGCCATGAACGCCACCAGGTCGCACTGCGTGATGTTGGCGGTCGCGTGGGTGACGAGCACGACCGTGCGCCCGCTGTCGGCGAGGTAGCGCAGCGTGTACATCATCCGCTTCTCGAGCCCGGGGTCGAGGCCCGACGTCGGCTCGTCGAGGAAGAACAGGCTCGGGTCGGCGAGCAGCTCCGACGCGATCGAGACCCGCTTGCGCTCGCCGCCCGAGAGGTCGGCGATGCGCTGCTTGCGGTGCTCGCTCATCTCGACCTCCTCGAGCACGCGGACGATGCGGGCGGAGATCTCCGCCGCCGTCGTGTCCGCCGGCAGGCGCAGGCGCGCCGTGAAGGTCAGCGCGTCCTCGACCGTGAGCGTCGCGTGGAGGATGTCGTCCTGCGGCACGTAGCCGAGGACCGCGCGGTAACAGTCGTAGTTGGCGTAGAAGTCGTCGCCGTTGACGCGCAGGACCCCGCGCTCGGCCCGGCGGTAGCCCGCGAGCGCGCCGAGCAGCGTCGACTTGCCCGCGCCCGACGGTCCGACCAGCGCCACGAATTCGCGGGGCTCGATCACCAGCGAGACCTGGTCGAGGATCACGCGCCCGTCCGGCGTCACCCGCGTCAGCGCGCGGGCGTCGACGCGCATCGCCCCGACCTGGTCGAGCTGGTCGAGCGACTTGCCGGTGTACGTCAGCTTGAACGGCCCGACCTGGATGACCTCGCCGACCTTGAGGCGGTGGCTGTGCACCCGCGTCCCGGCGACGAAGGTCCCGTTGGTGCTGCCGAGGTCGAGCACCTCGTGGCCCGCGCCGGCCCTGCGGATCTCCGCGTGCTGCCGCGACACCTGCAGGCTCGGCAGGTTGAGGTCGCAGCCCTCGCGACCGAGGCGCACCACCGGCTTGTCGAGCAGCGCCCGCTGCACCGGCGCCGCCATCTGCGCCTGCGCCCGCTTGCCGAGGTCCTGGTAGACCAGGCTCACGAAGTTGCCGGTCACGCGGTCGCCGATGCGGATCACGTCGCCGTCGGCGAACACGTGGCTGCGGACCCGCTGGCCGCGAAACACCAGCCCGCTCGTGTTCTCGAGGTCGACGATGCGGTGGCCGCTGCCGATCGGCTCGATGCGCGCGTGGTACGGCGCCACCCCCGGCGCCTGCAGCACGACGTCGTTGTCCGGCCGGCGACCGACCCGCAGCGGCTTCGGCCCGAGCCGCACGTCGCTCACCTTGCGGCCCCTCTCCTCCACGGAGAGATACGTGGTGGAGGACCGGATTAACACCGTCTCCTCGGCGCCGGCCGACATCGCGGCCATCGTATCCGAGAAACCCGCGGCGCCGCTGCAGACGCTGGCGCCGCGGCCGGTCGTGGCGGGCGCGCGGGCGCGCGGGCGGGCGCCCGCGTGTGTGCCGATCTCGCCGGTCCGTCGCCGCCCCTGCGATCGGGGGTGCCGCTCCCCGGCGCGTGAGATCCTTGATAGTCTCGGGCTGCGATGACGGCAGCACACGGGAGCGGGACACGGGGTCGGACATTGTTCGTGGCCGCCATCACGGTCGGGGCCGTCGCGGCGATCGCCTGCGACCTCGACGAGGTCGAGGTCAAGAACGACAAGGGCGCGACCTACAAGACCGAGTCCGAGTCACGCGGCACGCGGGTGTTGACCGCGCCGGACGGCTCCAAGGTCACGCTCCAGCGCGACGGCACGATTATCAAGCCCGACGGTTCGAAGATGCAGGTCAAGCGCGACGGCACGATCGTGATGCCGAACGGCTCGCGCGTGCGGGTGTTCCCCGACGGCAGCAAGTCGACGCTGTCGATCGAGCGCACCGAGTTTCGCAGCGACGGCTCGATGGTCGTCACCGCCGAGGACGGCAGCAAGTCGGTGATCGGGCAGGACGGCAGCATCTCGCGCGAGTTCGCCGACGGCACCAAGTCGCGGCTGACGATCGAGAAGCCGACCGCGCCCGCGCCGACGCCCGGGGTCACCCCGACGCCACCCATCGCCCCCGCGCCCACGCCGGCCCCCGCGCCCACGCCGGCCCCCGCTCCCACGCCGCCGGCCACGCCCAAGAAGTCGGGCTGAGACGTCGGGCCCGAGACGTCGGGCCCGAGACGTCGGCCCGAGACGTCGGCCTGAGACGTCGGCCCGAACGACGGCACGGTCGCCGGGCGAGGCGGCGCTCGTCGTGGAGGAATGTCCCCGGGGACATGTCCCCCAGGTCAGGTTGCTCTGGTCAAGGCGCGGCCGCCAGGCGCCGGCGAGCCACGCGGCCGCCGGCGTCCGCGCCGCCGCCGGGGGGGCCAGCGGCGGCGCGGCGCCGATGTCTCACGAAACGAAGCGCCTCAGACAGCCGCGTGCGCGTGGTGCTGGGAGGCGCCGGCCGGTGGCCGGACGTAGAACAGCGTGATGGTCAGGCAGTGGAACTCGCTGTCGGAGCTCTGGGTGACCACCTTGTCGACGATGTCGACGCCGGGGTTGGTCTCCAGCCACTCGTTGATGCGGTCACTGATCTGCTCGCGCTCCCACGCCTTGGTCGCCGAGAACACTTTGACTCCGGTAAATGCCACCATGTTCCTCCCCGTTGCGGGCCTGTTGTCGTCGTCCCTTGGCCCGATTTATTTTTCTATGACACCCCCGCGCGAATTTATAAAGGCCAAAAAATCGGGCCTGCGAACCCCGACGCGCCGGGCCCCGGTACTTCTGCGAGATTTGCTGGCTGCATCGGTGAAACACCCACTGCAATTTTTGTAATTCAAACGACATTCACCGCGGCCCGACGGCCCGGTCCGGCTTGTTCAGGCGGGGCGCCCCGGTATGCTGCGGCCCCGATGACCCGAGCGACCCCCGACGTCAGCCCCGACCCTGGCCCCGACCTCGGCCCCGAGCCCTGGGCCACCCTGGAGATCCGCCTGCGCAGCGCCGGGGACGGCGACTGGAGCGAGGCCGGCGAGCGCCTCGAGGCCCTCGCCGCGCTGGTCGCCGAGGACGAGCGGGCGCTCGGCGTCGAGACCCGCGACATGAGCACCCTCGGCCAGCAGACGCTGCGCCCCGAGCTCGTCGTCTATACCCGGCCCGACGCGCTCGAGGGCCTCGGCGCGCTGGCCGAGCGGCTCGCGGAGGACCTGAGCCTCGACCTCGCGCTGGTCCCGACGGTCCGCGTCGACGACGACTGGCGCGACACGTGGAAGCAGTTCTACGCGCCGATCGTGTTCGGCGCCGGCGCGCTGCTGCTGCGCCCGAGCTGGATCGATCGCCGCCCCGGCGACCCCGCGCTCGAGCTGGTCCTCGACCCCGGCCGCGCCTTCGGGACCGGCCAGCACGAGACCACGCGGCTGTGCGTCGACGCGATGGTCGAGCTCGCCGCCGCCGGCCAGGCGCCGCGGCGGATCGTCGACCTCGGCTGCGGCTCGGGGATCCTCGCGCTCGCGGCGGCGCGGCTGTTCCCGGGCGCGCAGATCACCGCCGTCGACAACGACCCCGAGGCGACCGAGACCACCCGCGAGAACGCCGAGCACAACCACGTCGGCGCGCGCCTCGAGGTGTTCACCGGCACCGCGCTCGAGCTGCGCGGCGACTTCGACCTGATCCTCGCCAACATCCGCCCCTCGGTGCTGATCCCGATCGCCGGCCAGCTCGCGCAGCGCCTCGCGCCCGGCGGCCTCGCGGTGCTCAGCGGCGTGCTCGGCGACGAGGCGGAGGCCGTGCTCGCCGCCTACGCCCCGCTCGGCCTGCACCCCGCGGCCGACGGCGGCCGGCGCGACCTCCACGAGTGGTGCGCCCTCCTGCTGCGCGCGGGAGATCCCGCGTGAGCCTGCGCGTATTCGCGACCCGACCGCAAGCCGGCGCCCCGGCGGTCCTCGACCCGGACGAGGCCCACTATCTTCGCCGCGTCCGCCGCGTCGCCGACGGCGCGCAGGTCGAGGTCATCGACGACCGCGGCGGGCTGTGGCGCGCCACCGTGCTCGGCGGCGACGCGCGGCGCAGCGAGCTGCGGCTCGACGAGGCGGTCGCGGTGCCGGACCCGGCGCGCGAGCTCGTGCTGCTGCTCGGGCTGCCGGAGCCGGCCGCCGTGCTCGACCTGTTGCCGGGCCTGGTCGAGCTCGGGGTCGCCGCGATCGCGTGGGTCCGCTGCGCCCGCAGCCAGTCGGGGCCGCCCTCGCCCGCGCGCGTGGACCGGGTCCTGCGGGCCGCGCAGCGCCAGTGCGGGCGCCCGAGCCCGCCGGCGCTGCTCGGCGAGCTCGCGTCGGGCGACGCCGCCGACGTGCGCCCGGACCTGCCCGGGTTCTTCGCCTGGGAGGAGCGCCGCGGCCAGCGCGACGATCTCGCGCTCGCCGGCGGCGCGCGGCTGCTGGTCGGCCCGGAGGGCGGCCTGACCCCGGCCGAGGCCGCGGAGTTGACGGCGGCCGGGTTTCGCCCGGTCGGCCTCGGGCCCTACACCCTGCGCAGCGGCACCGCGGCGCTGGTCGGCCTCGCGCGCCTGATGTTCGCGGCATCGCCCCGCCCGGCATCGCCCGCGTGATCGGGCCTCGCTGCATCTGCACCAAACCCGGCGGACGTCGCCGTGTTATGGTGCGGGCCCATGATCTTCGGGTCCAAGAAGGGCGTGCCCGGACCGTGTCCAGCCTGCGACTCGCCGCTGGACCCGGGCATCTGCAAGGAAGCGCGGCCGGTGTGCCCGGCCTGCGGCCAGCCGCTGGTGCCGGTGCGCGTCGCGGGCTTCTGGCGGCGCTCGGTCGCCGCGCTGGTCGACGTGCTCGTGCTGCTGCTGACCGCCGGCCCGCTGTTCTACGGGCTCGTGCGCGCGACCGACAACCCCGGCCCGCTGCGCGGCGGCCTCAGCCTCGACGGCGCGCTGCAGTTCCTCGCGGTCGAGCCGGTCGACATCGTGCTGTGGCTGCTGCCGCTGCTCGGCATGGCCGCCCTCTACTTCATCCTCTTCATCGCGCTGTCGGGCCGCACGCCCGGGCAGAAGCTGGTCGGCATCCGCGTCATCAACCGTGCCGGAGGCCCGCCCGGGCCGTGGCGCGCGATGCTCCGACTCGCGGGCACCGCCCTCGGCCTCGCGCCTGGTGGCCTGGGTTCGCTATGGATGGCCTTCGACCGCGAGAAGCGGGCCTTTCATGACTACCTGACCGGCACCTACGTCGTGAGGGAATTTTGAGCCTCCTGCGCAGCTACCTCGAAGCCAACGCCGTCCTGACCCCCGCCGATCTCGAGGTGGCCGTGCGCCACCAACAGTCGCAAGGGGGCAGCCTCGACACCGCGCTGCTCGAGCTCGGCCTGCTGACCGCGGCCGAGCTCGACACCCACCTGAGCAAGGCCTGCGGCCTGCCGACCGCGCCCGCGCGCCTGATCGAGACCGGGCCCGTGCGCCCGTGGAGCGAGGTCCCCAAGGCCCTCCTCGACATCGGCTGGGCCATGCCGCTCGCGATCGAGGACGGCCACGTGCTCGTCGCCGTCCACCCCGACCTCCCCGACGCCCGCCTCGGCCAGCTCTACCGCCAGATCCGCGGCTTCATGCCGATGGTCGCGCCGGAGTGCTGCCTCGCCAAGCTCGCCGCCGAGCGCAGCCACGGCATCGTCGCCCCGCGCTTCGCCATGCTCGTGCTCGACGTCCTCGACGCCCTGCACGCCCGCGAGGCCCCGCTCGGCGCCCCGCAAGACACCCTCACCGGCATCGCCGTCCCGCCGATCCCGACCCGCTCGCGCCCCGCCGGCCCCGGCCCGGGCGACGGCCTCACCGGCCTGGCCGCCCCTCCGGACGGCCGCCGCGCACCTGGCCCCGCGGACAGCTCACCTGCCCTTTCGGACAGCCGCCGCGCACCTGGCCCCGCGGACAGCTCACCTGCCCTTTCGGACAGCCGCCGCGCACCTGGCCCCGC
>Ga0075163_10000936_pt1 | contig 38936 bp, 33 predicted proteins | sample JI1023141ADNA_FD_71478 | JGI IMG/M metagenome (GOLD analysis project Ga0075163, IMG submission 71478) | Wastewater effluent complex algal communities from Wisconsin, to seasonally profile nutrient transformation and Carbon sequestration -... | ecosystem: Engineered > WWTP > Effluent > Algae...
TTGGTGCAATGGTGGTATGGTCATAATGCAGTAGCGTTCTTCTTAACGACGCCTTATTTGGGTATCATGTATTATTTTGTACCAAAAGCTGCAAACCGACCCGTGTATTCTTATAAATGGAGTATTGTACACTTTTGGGCATTGATTTTTATTTATATATGGGCAGGTCCTCATCACTTACTTTATACTGCATTGCCTGATTGGGCCCAGTCACTCGGTACAGTATTTAGTGTGATGCTTATTCTTCCTAGTTGGGGAGGTATGTTGAATGGCCTATTTACTTTAAGAGGTGCTTGGGACAAGGTTAAAGAGGATCCCGTTTTGAAAATGTTTGTGGTTGCATTAACCTGCTATGGAATGAGTACGTTTGAAGGGCCAATGATGTCTTTGAAAAATGTAAATGCTATTTCTCATTACACAGATTGGACTATAGCACATGTACACATAGGTGCTCTTGGATGGAATGGTTTCTTAACATTTGGTATGTTGTATTGGTTGGTTCCCAGGATTTATAATACAAAGTTGTATTCTACAAGACTCGCAAATACGCATTTCCTTATTGGGGTAATTGCCATACTATTATATGCGATACCAATGTATTGGAGCGCATTTTCACAGGCATTCATGTGGAAACAATTTACAGAAGCTGGTCAATTGAAATATCAGTTTTTGGAGACTGTAACTAAAATTATTCCTCTATACATTGTACGCGGTTTGGGAGGAACAGTATTTCTTTTCGGAGCCGGCTTGATGGTTTATAATTTATACAAGACTGTTCAATCTGGTAAATTTCAAGCTGAAGAAGCTGCAGAAGGGCTGCCTTTAAAAAGTCAACCACTTACTGTTATGCAAACTTATTGGCATAACATCATTGAGCGTAAGCCTTTAATGATGTTAGTTCTAAGTTTAGTGATGGTAGCAATTGGTGGATTGATTGAGTTGGTGCCAACCTTTTTAGTTAAATCTAACATTCCAACCATTGCATCAGTTAAACCTTATACACCGCTGGAATTGCAAGGTCGTGATTTGTATATACGTGAAGGCTGTTATAGTTGTCATTCACAAATGATTCGTCCATTCCGGGATGAGGTTGCCAGGTATGGAGAATTTTCTAAGGGAGGGGAGTTTGTTTATGATCATCCATTTCAATGGGGTAGTAAGCGTACAGGACCGGACCTGGCAAGAATTGGTGGAAAATATACGGACAGTTGGCATTACTTGCATATGAGGGAACCTGCTTTAATTTCCCCTGGATCGATTATGCCTGCCTATCCTTGGTTATATGATAATGACTTAGACTTGAGCACAACTGCGGCAAAAATCAGGGCTATGCAAACATTAGGTGTTCCTTATCCTGAAAAATATGACGAAAAGGCCAATGAAGATTTACAGGCTCAAGCGATAGAAGTATTCAAGAGATTGAAAGCTGAGAAAATTGAAGCAGATCCTAATAAGGAAATAATTGCTTTGATTGCATACATGCAAAGAATGGGAGTGGATGGAAAATTGAATCAAAACAAGTAATTTAGTACAGATGAAATTCAAGAATTATTTGTGTTCAATAGACCATGTTAATATTTACCCACTTATTGGGTTGGTGTTATTTGTTAGTTTTTTTGTATTCGTGTTGATTTATGTTGTTTCGATGAAAAAAGAAGAATCCAATCAATACGCTAAAATTCCTTTGGAATCTTAATTTTTAAATTTATGAAATCAAAATCTTTATTTTCCATAATAGCTTTTCTTTTTGGTTTAAACCACTTTGTTTATAGTCAGGGTGGTGTTGCGACGGGGAATAATGCCGTTCAGAACGATCCATATGATGTAGTCAGATACATGTTGATATTTGTGTGCACTGTTTTATTGCTGATTATTATTGTATTGGGTAATGCTTTGTTGGCAGCATCCAAGCAATATTTAAGAACTAAAATCAATAAACATTCTTCAAATATTTTGACATTATTGATTACAATATTAACGCTCAGTTTTTGGTCTATGCCAATTCAGGCAAATGCACAAACCACCATGATGCCACGAATCGATTGGGGTTTAATTCCAATGGATGTTTGGGCAATGATTATTCTAGCGTTTCTTGAATTTGTTATCATAATCGCTATTTCAAATAAAATAAAAGGGTTTGTAACACCGGAATCTGAAATTTTAGAACCATCTAAAAAGGAATCTTGGTTAATCAATTTATGGAGAAAGGCCAATAACTTCAGGCCTATCGAGCAAGAATACCAAATTGATTCCGGCCATAATTATGATGGTATTCGTGAGTTGGACAATAAGGTGCCGGGTTGGTGGAGTTTTGCCTTTTTTGGATGTATCTTATTTGGCGCGGTTTATATGTACAGATACCACGTTGCTCATTCTGCTCCTTTGCCTCATGAAGAATTGAGCATAGCCCAGGCCAAGGCTGCCCAGGCTAAGGCTGAGTATATGAAGAACCAGTCTGAGTCCGTAGATGAAAATTCAGTGGTAATGTCTGATGCTGCTGGTATTGCAGAAGGCGCGGAATTATTTAAAACCAACTGTGTGGTCTGCCATCTTGCTCAGGGACAAGGAAGTATTGGTCCGAATCTTACGGATGATTATTGGATAAATAAGGGAGGCTTGAAGGATATTTTTGCCACTATTAAGTATGGTGTACCCGCTAAAGGAATGAAGTCATGGGTAGAAGATTTCAGTCCAAGGCAGATTGCTAATTTGTCAAGTTTTGTAAAGTCTTTACGAGGTACAAATCCTCCTAATCCTAAAGAAAAACAAGGTGAGCTTTATATCGAAGAAGCAACCGGGTCAACTTCAGTGGATACATCAGATAATAAGAAACCAGTGGACACTACATCATTGGGTAAATAATGGCCATACAACCGAAGAATGATGTAGATTTCAAAGACCGGATTTCAACGGTTGATGCCAAAGGAAAGAGAAAGTGGATTTATGCATTAAAACCTGAAGGAAGTTGGTATAATTATCGGTCCTATTTAAGCTATTTTTATTTACTGGTCTTTTTTGTCCTTCCATTTCTGAGTATCGATGGGAGTCCGATAATGATGTTTAATTTTCCAAAGGCAGAATTTATATTTTTTACTGTACTTTTTACTCCGCAAGATTTTGTAATGTTCGGTCTTGCAATGCTGACTTTCATTTTTATTATCATTGTTTTTACAATGATATATGGCAGGTTGTTTTGTGGATGGGTTTGCCCTCAAACTGTGTTTTTAGAAATGGTATTCAGAAAAATTGAATACCTTATAGAAGGGAATGCAAATATCCAAAAGATAAATGATGCTAAGCCAATGACTCTGGAAAGAGGTGTGCGAAAGTTTATCAAGCATTCTGTTTTTCTATTTGTATCGTTTTTAATCTCCAATACATTTTTGTTGTACATAATTGGTAAAGACGAGTGGCTTATTTTGGTTTCAGATCCATTTAAATACCACATCATTGGGCTAATTTCAATATTGGTTTTTACCTTGGTTTTTTATGGAGTCTTTGCCTTTGTTAGAGAAATTGTTTGTACAGTGGTCTGTCCTTATGGTAGATTACAAGGAGTTTTGGTCGACAATAATACGCTGGCTGTAAGTTATGATTCAAGACGTGGTGAACCAAGAACCAAACACAAACTGGAAGAGCAGCAGGGAGATTGTATTGATTGTAATTTATGTGTTGCGGTATGTCCGACAGGAATAGATATAAGGAATGGTTCCTCACAACTGGAATGTACCCAATGCACTGCATGCATCGACGCATGCAATATGATGATGGCAAAAGTTAAGAGGAAGCCAGATTTGATTAAATATGCTTCAGTGAATAATATAGTTTCCAACCGAAACTTTAATTTCACCCCTAGAATTAAGGCGTTTTCAGGTATTTTATTGGCTCTTATCGCATTATTTGTATATATTTTGGCCACCCGGACTCAATTGGATGCTGTAGTTTTGAAAGTGCCTGGCCAAATACTACAAACCAATCCGGACGGGAGTGTTTCAAATTTTTATTCTCTAAAATTAACAAATAAAGGAAGAAAAACATTGCCGATTTCTTTGTCCATGGAAGATGGCATTGGATCCATTGAGTTTGTTGGACACAAAGTTGACTCTATTACAGGAAGCACAAAACTAGATTGTTTGTTTTTTGTTAGATTGGAAAAGGATCAAATAAAAGAACACAAGCGAAAATTAGAATTATTAATAAAAAGTAAAGAGAAGGTTCTCGCAAGAAAAGATTTGATATTTGTAGAGTTTTTATAACAATCTAAATGACAATGAATTTCGGACATAAAGTATTGATAGTCTATATTATAGGAGCCCTTGGAATAATTTTTATGGTGGTCTTAAGTCTTAATATTGACTTTGAAATGGCTGAAGACAACTACTATGCTAAAGAAGAAAAAATGGAGCATTATTTGGAAGGAAAACGAAACACTTCCAATCTTGAAGGCGGCATTGTTCAATTGTCCGTAGACCAAAATTTTATAGTAGTCAAAATCAACCCAACATTAGATACTTCCTTATTAAAAGGCGAATTGCACTTTTATTATCCTCCTGCCAAGGCGTTAGACAAGAAAATGGAGATATTACCTCCTGCTAATTATGTTTATTCTTTTGCCAGGTCCGAAATGGGAAAGGGAAAATCCATTTTAAAAGTTTCCCTAGAAACTGCCGGAAAGTTTTATTATGATGAAATTTCAGTAGTAAATTAAATGCTTGTTTTCCTTTTATCTGCATTGACTTTGGGCCTTGGTAGTTCACTGCATTGCATGGGTATGTGTGGTCCATTGGTAATGGCAATGCCATTTCAAGATAGCAATGGGGAAGTTGCCATCTCTCGCTTGGTATTGTATCATTTGGGAAAAACCTTAAGTTATGCCAGTCTTGGGTTTATATTAGGAAGTTTTGGCATGGGATTTAAGCTAATAGGGTATCAACAAGGTTTTTCCATATTTTTTGGTGCTTTTATATTACTGATAGCCATAGCACCTTATGTCTTTAAAGAGGTCATTCGCTATCAAAATGGATTTTTGCTAAGAATAAGCAGTGTGACCTCCACATTCATGAGTCGATTGAGCCCCAATTCTATATTTTATCTAGGAATTGCCAATGGATTGATTCCCTGCGGTATTGTATACATCGCCCTTGCAGCATCAGTATTGATGTACTCATCCTGGAAAGCATCGCTATTTATGATGGTTTTTGGACTAGGAACAATCCCATCCTTAACTGTAATAATCTATTCTAAAAAATTAATTTCAGGAAATTGGGGTAATAAATTTAAAAAATTAACGCTTATTTTGAGCGTAACCCTTTCATTCTTGTTTATGCTGAGAGGCATGAACTTAGGAATACCATATTTAAGTCCTAAATTAGATGACAAATCAACTTTAAATTGTTGTCATAAAAAATAATTAGCCGGTTAACTATATAATATAACTCAGAAATTGAGCATATCTCGTATGGGAACCTTTAAAAGTTAACCTTGAATTAATTAGTTAATTATCAGGTGTTTATTCTTGTTCGGAGGTTCTAAGTTGAATAAGAAACCAAGAACAAATAAAACAAACGGTACAAATAGAAGCAATAATCATAAATCGTATTTTGAGTTAGTCATGCAAATATAGTATATATTATGAAAATATTTAATATATTTTTATTGAACTTTTTTTAAAATAAATCATTTACTTCTAAGTTATTGATTTATATCATCTTAAATAAACTTCAGACTTATGAAAAAATTAATCCTGTTATTGTTTTTAAGTATTTCACTTAGCCTTTCTGCACAGATTCAAACACCAGCTCCAAGTACATTTTGTAAAATTGAACAGAAGTTTGGATTGGGCACAATTTCTATTGAGTATTCCAGACCAAGCATGAAGAACCGCAAAGTATTTGGGGAATTAGTGGATTATAATACCCTGTGGAGGACTGGAGCCAACAAGGCGACTAAAATTACTTTTACGGATGATGTTATGATAGAAGGTAAAAGTTTGCCAAAAGGAAGCTATGCTTTATATTCAATTCCAGGTGAGCTCAGCTGGGATTTGATATTTTATTCAGACTGGGATCAACCAGGTACACCTAAAAATTATGACATTTCCAAAGAAGCAGTCAGAGTTCAAGCAGTACCTGAGTTGTTAACCACTTCCATAGAAACATTTACCATTGATATTAACGATATTAAAAATGATGAGGCAACATTAAATATAAAATGGGAGAATACAGGTATAGCAGTAAAAATTAAGACTGATGTAGACAGTAAAGTGGTTAAAAGTATCGAAAAAGTGCTCGCAGGTCCAAGCTCTGATGACTTTTTCCTTGCAGCAAGATATTATTTTGACTCAGGTAAGGATTTGAACACTGCACTTGGATGGATTCAAAAGGCCAATACAATGGATCCCAAGTATTGGAAATTGAGAATCGAATCCCTAATCCTTGCTAAATTAGGTCGCAGAACAGAAGCAGTTGAAGTAGCACAAAGGTCAAAGGCTTTGGCTGCGGCAGATGGTAATGAGGATTATGTGAAAATGAACAATGAATCCATTGCAGAATGGAGTAGGAACTAAATTAGTTATACTTTTGAATAAGTCCTTGTAGTGCTCACTTCAAGGACTTATTTTTTTAGATAGCCTCTTACTGCAATAGCGCCACCTGTAGTTAGAATTTCAACACCAAATTTTCCATTATTCAAAAGCACTATACTGCTGTCGGCCAGATTTATTTTAACATTTAATGGAGATGTTGGGTTCGTTCCAATGTTTTGAACTCGCTTAATTCCATTATTTTCTTCAATAGCATATGCTGCAAGGGCAGGAACAACATTACTAAAGGTAACGTCTAATTCCAGAGAATTTCCATCAAGATTACCAGAAATCTTACCACTTCCAGTGAATCCCGTTAATGGAGTGAGATCTCCAGAATACTCATTTCCATTGCTTTCTTTAGCACATGAAATAACAAATAAAGAAGCAACAACTACTAAAATTGAACATTTTAATATCGACATATAATAGTATTTTAAATTTCTTTTGGGTGCTTGAGAAAATACCGAACGGTAAACAAATGTATTATAAATTCTTTTAAATTTCAAGTTTAATTTCAACTTCAAAAAACCCCCATCTTTGGTCTTAGAGAAAATTGGGTTAATTTTTATAGTAAGGATATGTCTGAGAATGCCAAAGATCCTACTCTAATCATCGTAGAACCTTCTTCAAGTGCCATTTTATAATCCCCGGACATGCCCATGGATATTTCCTTCAGTTTAAATTTGGGAATTGAAATTTTATTTATTTCGTCAAAATAAGTATGTAACTGTTGAAATTCTTCACGGGTGATGGTGTTATCAGATACCAGGCTTCCTATGCCCATAACGCCATCAATTGAAATATTATTTAACAAATGCCAGGGGTCAGTAAGGATGGATCTTTTGAGTTCATTTATGTCAAATCCATACTTATTTTCATCTTTAGAAATTTTAATTTGAAGTAATACTGGGATTACTCTGTTAACTTTTTGGGCTTGCTTATTGATCTCCAAAGCCAGATCGAATGAATCAACAGATTGAATACAAGAAATAAAAGGCACTATTTGTTTAACCTTATTGGTTTGTAAGTGACCAATCATATGCCATTCAATATCCAAGGGAAGTAATTCCTTTTTAAGGAGTAGTGCCTGAACTTTATTTTCTGCAAACATTCGATGTCCTTTTGAGTACAGTTTTAAGACATTTTCCGGATCTTGCAACTTGGTAACAACAATGAGTTTGGCATTGTGTTTTGTACACTCTGAATTAATCAATTCAAAATTGGTCATAATATCTTTTGAGTTTTAATTAATTCAATGGGATAAGCAATGCTTTCTTCCATTGAATTCAATGCATTAATTAATTTGAATTTATTAAATTGATCAAGATTTTGTAAGGATATTTTTCTTTTTGTAATGATTTTCTTTAAAAGTAAGTATTGTCGCATAGTGCCATTTAATAATGGTTCATCTGGTGTAAACCACTCATGTCCATCGCTGAATATTATATTGTGAATGGAAGTGTCCCTTATAATCCCGTTTTTTACAATTAGTATTTCAGCAGAATTTGGAACCTTGTTTTTAAGATGATTAATAATTAGTCTATTTGAATATTTAAATGAATAATCAAGCAATGGTTGATGGATTGGGATTACCATTTCAATAGAGTTGATTTGATAAGGAGTAATTTCAAGAATATATTCAGAATGATTATAGGAAAATTTTAATTTAGAAAAAGGATGTTGGAAGGTTATGTTGTCCAATTTAAGATTTAGAAGTTCATGGGTCTTGTACTTTGGGTAAAAATAAGCAAAGGTTTGGTTTATTCTTATTTGATGAAGATTTAGATTTCTAATCTTACCTTCAATTAAGGCCATACTTTCAAAAAATGGGAACATAAATTTTGTTCATGTATTCTTTGTATTCTAGGATGGGGTCTGAATTAAAAGTAATACCTCCACCTGATTTAAAAAAGAACTCCTGGTTATCTTCCTCAATATACCTGATCAATATGCCGGAATCAAGATTTCCATTGCATAATGTTCCGAAAATTCCCGTATAAAACCCTCTGTCATAGTCTTCTGATTCTTGAATGATTTCCAAAGTTTTATCTTTTGGTGCACCACTGATTGAGCCTGCAGGGAGAATTAAATCCAGTAAGGTGCCATATCGATTGAAATATTTTTCTTTTAATTCCCCTGAAATTTTTGAACTCATTTGCACAATAATTCCATGATTTGTCATGAGTTGATCCAAATATTTGAAATGGTTAACTTTTACCTTATTGGCTACCATGCTAAGATCATTTCTAAGAAGATCAACAATGGTTAGATGTTCCGCATTTTCTTTGGGATTACTCAATAATATTTCCGGTGATTCGTCTGCCAGCAATTTATGAGTTCCTTTCATTGGATATGTGCTGATTTGATGATCATTTATTTCAATAAAGCATTCTGGAGAAAACGATACGAATTTATCTTTTACCCAAAGCTTATATTTGGCATTACTAAAATTAAATATTTCTAATAAATCTAGAGTAGTGTTTATTTTAGTCTTAATTGTTAAATTGGTGAGATAAGTGTTTCCCAATGCAATTTGTTGTTTTACCTGGTTAAATTGATTTAAATAATTTGAAAATGGAACTGGTTTAAAATTAAAGCTAAATGCTTTACTTGATTTCGATGCTAAACTTTTTTTATTAATTTCATATTTTATCCAATTGCTATCCAGTTTATTTAATGATTCACAAAATCCTAATGTTTTATCAAAATTTAAAACAAATAGAAAATCTTCTCCTTCAGCCTGAAGTTTGTCCATTTTTTGAATAGCCTCCTTGTAAGGAATGAATGAGTTCATGGTACAAAATTAAATTTCTTGACTAATTTTACGAGTAATATTATAGGATAGTGTCAAAGAAAACTAAAATTATACTTGTAGATTTAAAGGATTCCTTCACCTACAATCTTGTTCAATTGCTGGAAAATCTGGGCGCCCATGTATATGTAAGGCCTTATTCGAAGGATATTGTGGCTGGATGTGAGGAGTACGATAAGATTTTATTATCTCCCGGACCGGGTACCCCTGAGGATTATCCGGCATTATTTGACTTAATCCATACTTTTCAAAATAGAAAACCTATATTAGGAATATGTTTAGGCCATCAAGCCATAGGAACCTTTTATGGAGCCAAATTGGGTCAATTGGCAAAGGTTCAACATGGACAGACAGTTTTATTGTTTCCAGGGAATGGGATAGAGGGTACCTTATTAGAAGGAATCTCCTTGCCTAAACTTGCTACATTGTACCATTCCTGGGCCTTAAAATCGGAAGATTTTCCTTCATGTTTAAAAATTAGTTGTACAACTCTGGATGGAACTATTATGGGGGTGAAACATAAAGATTATGAAGTAGAAGGATTTCAGTTTCACCCAGAATCATACATGAGTGAGATCGGCAAGGATTTATTGGACAAATGGCTTAGTTTTCCTATTTTATAGTATGAAAACACTTTTATTATTCATTGTTTATTTTTCAGTATTTGAAATCAGCGCCCAGGTTGTTGGGGTGGTTGCCAATGAAGAAAATGAGGTTCTTGCATTTGCCAGTGTCTATTTGGATGGAACAACAAAGGGGACAATGGCAAATTCAGAAGGAATGTTTGAATTAGTTTTAGAGCCTGGTGAATATCGGTTGGTATTTCAATATACCGGATACATAAAGCATTATGAAAACATTCATTATAAGGGAGGGAGACTCGAATTAAAGGTTTTTTTAAAAGAATCAAAATATAATTTGAATGAAATAGTTTTTAGTGCCTCGAGAGAAGATCCCGCATACGAAATTATTAGAAGAGCAATTGCTAAAAGAAAACTTATTGAAGGTAATATAAAAAATTATTCTTGTAATGCTTATACAAAGGGATTGATGAAAATTCTCAATGCACCACAGAAAATACTGGGAAGAGATATTGGAAACCTAAATGGTCAATTGGACACTAATCGACAGGGAATTGTTTATTTGTCTGAATCTATCTCTAAATTGAAATTTTTTAAACCCGATATTTTACAAGAGGTTATGATCAGTTCGAAAGTTTCTGGTAATGATAATGGTTTTAGTTTCAATAGAGCAACTGCACTGAATTTTAATTTATATCAGAACACTATTCCGTTTGGCAGAGAAATTATTTCTCCAATTTCGGATTATGCATTGAGTCATTATCATTATAGATTAGAAGGTTCTAATATGGATGCCGATGGTCGACAAATTCATAAAATAAAACTAATTCCAATCATTAAAAATGACCCGGTTTGGTCTGGATATATTTATATTGAAGATCAAAAATTTATCATTTCTGAATTTGATGCATACATAAAAGGAAGTCAGGTCAAACAAGAAATATTTGATACCTTATTCTTAAGACAAACTCATTTTTTAACAGAAAAGGAACATCAGCAAAAAGTTCAAAGCCAGTATTTTGGATTTAATGCAGGTATTCTTGGATTCAAAATGGAAGGAAGATTTACAATAGTATATTCGGAATATCAATTTGATGGGATAGAAGATACTAAAGATAAGCGAGAGCTGCTGGAAATACTCCCAGGTGCTAACATTAAGACCATAGAATATTGGGACAAAGAAAGGCCAGTACCTTTAACAAAGGAAGAAATATTTGATTATGTCCGGAAAGATAGTATTAAATTAATTAAAGAATCTAAACCGTATTTGGATTCAATGGATCGCATTGCTAATCGTCTGAGTTTGTCGAATATATTATTAGGATATAGTTACCGAAACAGCTATGAGAGAATGTATTTCAACACCAATGGAATATTCCAGTTTTTGTCCTTTAATCCAGTTCAAGGCGGGTTGTTAGATTTTAAAATCAGGCACTCTTTTTATATAAAAAAAATGGATTGGAATAAGAGTTTAAATTCTGATTTTTCAGTCAATTATGGTTTTTCTGAAAAAAAATTGAGAGTTCAACTAGGGGTCAATTACAGAATGGATGCTTTAAATAATAGAATTACATATTTAAAATTTGGTCAAACTGTCAACGAATATTCTCCCTTCGGATTGGTAGACAGACTCAGTAATTCATTGACTTCACTTTTTCTTAAAGTGAATAGAATAAAAATGTATGATGAAAAATATTTCCTGGCGGGCTGGGCACAGGATATTGGTTATGATTTTAGGTTTAAATTGAATTTGAAATTGGCAGAAAGACATGTATTGGATAACCATACAAATTTTAGTTTTAGATTCGAGGAGAAACCTTTTGAATCAAACAAAAGTGCCGGAATACAAGATTCTATTCTTACAATAACTAAGCCACAATTAATTCAATTAAGTATCGGAATAAGATATCAACCAGGAACAAAAGTTTGGAAGACGCCTACAGATTTACAAAAACTTGGATCAAAATGGCCGGTATTTAATTTAAACCTTCATTCCAACTATTATGTTCTTGGGAAGACATGGGTCCCAAGGATTGATTTGAGTGTGAGATATGAAGCAGGGTTAGTCCGATGGGGTAATTTCATCGTTTCCTCCTATTTTTCCTTGATCCCTAAGAATTCAGAACCGGATATTCCTGAGCGTATTTATGCAAATGGAAATCCATTTATCATTTATACTCAAACAACTGATCCTAATTTTTTTAGAGGTCTTCAAATATACCAGATTATTGAGAAAAATCGTTTATTCTCCATGCATCTTGAACATGATTTTCAAGGACTTTTTCTTGATCGAATACCTTGGGTAAACAAATTGGGTTTGGTGGAGGTTTTTAAGGCTTCTTTGTTGAGCACTTCTGATTATAGATTATATAAAGAGATAAGTTTTGGATTAGGAAATATAGGATATAAAGCATTTAGGTTATTTCGGATCGATTGGGTAAAATCTTATTATAGTGGTGCAGCTAGTCCGTCATATATTAGAATTGGTATGGAAAATTTTATAAATGTTGGAAGGTAGTTATATCATCAAGTTAAATCTGTCGGAAGTTGAAACGTTTATTTAATTACTTTTTTATATTAGTTGCTTTTTTTACAACATCATGCGTTACAGGTCTTAAAACTAAGTCAAGTACGGAGGCCTATGATTCTAAACAGTATTCTTTAGCAATATCTTTGCTGGTAAAGGAATATGATGAAAAACCTTCCTTGGGACAAAGGTCAATTCTGGCCTTCAAAATTGGCAACTCCTATGAGAAAATGGGATTGTATTCCAAGAGTTTGATTTGGTACAAAAGATCATATGAACATGGATATGGTTTGACAGCCTTGGAAAAATATGCATTTATTTTAAAACAAAATGAAGATTATGAAGCAGCCATAAGTGCTTTTGGTTTACTGAGTGAGGAATCAGGTCTGCCTCAATTATACCAAAGAGAAATATCCATTTGCAAATTATGCATTGAATGGAAAAAAAAGTCAGAATTACCCATCCATTACGAAGTTAGTTTAATGGAGGATTTAAATGATCCTTCCAATAATTTTGGAGCTATTCATACCAAAGAAGGTAATCTTATTTTTTCTTCTGACAGATTGGGGGTCACCGGTAATGAAAAATACAAATGGTCTGGTAATTTTTATTTTGATCTATTTAAGTACAAAGCATTGGATAAAAGTATACAACAGTTAGGATCAACTATTAACACAAAATTTAATGAGGGTAGCTGTAGTATTGATCACAGTGGAGAAATAATATATTATACCAGATGCGCTGCCGCCGAGTGGTCTGATTATTACTGTCAGATTTATAAGGGAGTCTTGAATATGACGGAACCTTCTGAAAAATTGGATCTGGGAGGAGGTGCATGCAATAATGCTCATCCTGCAATCCATTATTCTGATAGTGTTTTGATATTTTCATCAGACAGGATAAATGGCTTCGGTCAAACGGATTTATACATTTCTATAAAAAGAGAAGGGGAGTGGCTGCAGCCACAAAATCTAGGGGAAACTATAAATACTCAGGGAAACGAAAAATTTCCTGTTTGGCATAGGGATACTTTATATTTCTGTTCTGATTATCTACCAGGATTTGGTGGCTTGGATATATTCAAAACCTGGCGAATGGCTGATGGCAGATGGACTATGCCACAGCATCTTGATTATCCAATCAACAGTGGTGGTGACGATCTTGTTCTTTCTCATGCCCCAGGTTTTATAGCAAATGATACATTGTTAGATAAGGGAGTTTTGACAAGTAACCGTGGGGGCAATGGAGATAAAATTTACCAGTTTTCATTATTGAAAACCTCAGTGAAGCAAAAAGAAAAAATTCAAAAGCCAACTTATAAATTTAGAGTATTTGCAAATATTAATTTTCTACGAGCAGAAGAATACACTTCTCATTCTAATAACTTTCCATTGGATTCTGTCCAAATTCAAATGAGTGATGACCCTAAGGATATAATTTTTAATGGCAGAAAAACTAATCTTGTGCTTCAGTTATTGCCTGATTCAAAATATGAAATTAGAGCATCCAGAAGATCATACTTGAATTCCTCTTTAAGTTTTACAACCCCTTCTGTTCCGGACTTGTCTTCAGATAGTACCTTAACCCTAAATTATATAATGACCATGATTCCTTTCGAATTAAATAAGGAATTTGTATTGCAGGATGTATATTATGACTTTGATAAATGGGACTTACGAAAAGATGCTTTACCCGCTATAGATAGATTATACGAAGCAATGCTCATTAACCCAAAGATTAAAATTCAGATTGGGTCTCATACAGATTGTAGAGGTGACGAGAAATACAATTTGGAACTGAGTAGAAATCGGGCAAAATCTGTTTATCAATATTTATTAAATCGAAATATTTCACCTCAACGCCTTGAATATATTGGATTGGGAGAAACAGGATTTGCAGTGTCCTGTGAATGCAATCTGTGCACCGAAGAGGAGCATCAGAAAAATAGAAGATCAACTTTCAAAATTAGTATTCTCGAATAAATGCCTAGTGGTCTTCTTACTTAATGCGGTTAGTTTTACTAGCCTTAATATGGATTGGAAGAAAATAAATGAAGAATAAGAGTATCATGATCAATTGACCAGAAACAAGATACCATGGCCAAGGACCAAGGTAATCCAGCATGGATGCAGTTTCTGGTTTGCGCATCGAATAAAAATAGTTGCTGTCAAATGCAACATTGATCATAAAGGAAAAAGCCAGATATATATTGGCTCCTATAATTGCATTAAATAGATCCTTTTTGTAGACTGACCATTTGATGACAAACAGCCCATGAAGTACTAACATAACCAAACCACAATGAACCAACCAATATTTAAAATAAATTGGATGAGGAAAGTTTTCTTTGAGTTCTGGTGTAAGGATTGCTTGAAATGTACCCACTAAAACCCAAAAATATAAAATGCCAAAAAACCATCTTGATTGATACACTAGTGTAATTGGATAAATTAATGTGAGAAAGTTGCAAAGATGGAAAGGCAAATCTACTCTTGCGTCTAGTTCATTGTTATACCACTTATAAATTACCAGAAAAATATTTGTGCCAGCTAGAAGAATGGAAAAAAGTAGAGCTTGCCTAAGTTGTGCGATTTTTGTAAATTTATCTGAAGATTTTATCCAAATGACACACAATAAGGTAAAAAATAAGACAGGTATAAGATGTTCTAATGTAAATGCTTGAAATAAATTTACGTTATGAAGATTATGTTCTGACATTGTGAAATTTCAATTTAAAATCAGCTCTTTTCTAATTTAAGTCTTTCTTAACAGAGTTTGAAATAACTTTGCTAGCAATTTTAGTCTAAAGTTAAAAATGATGAAATACTTTGCTTTGATTTTTGCTTTTATTTTTTTTGAGGGTAAGGTTCACTCTGACCCGGATCCAAAGGCTACAAAGTGGCTTAAAAAAGTGGAAAAAGTATATAATTCATTTTCAAGCCTTAAGATTGATCTGAGTATAGAAACAAAACCTGCGGAACAAAAAGCACATATTCAAACAGGGACGTTTATTTATCAGGATAAAGCTTTTAGTCTGGTTTTGCCAGATCAGGAAGTATATTTTGATGGGCATACACAATATACCTACTTTAAGGAGAGAAAGGAAGTTCAAATAACTTCTTCTACTGATGAAAATGCGGTATATCATCCTAAGTTTTTTGCCAGGCTTTATAAATCAGGTAAGTATGATTATAGGCTTGATTCGGAAGATGCCAAGACTTTAACTATTGAATTTATCCCAGTCGATAAAAAGGAGAGTTTCTTCAAAATAAAAATTCGCGTTCGTAAGGCAGATACTCAAATGATCCAAATCCAGATTTACGAAAGAAATGGCGATAAAATTATAATCAATAATAAGAAGATTATTGCCAATACGCCTATCCAAGCCAAAAATTTTTCAATGGATCCACTCAGGCTGAAAGGACTACATGTTGAAGATCTTCGTGATGAATAATTGAATTCAAAAGGCTTAAAGTGCTACTTTTGCATTTTATATGAGTATCAAATCCAGTTTAATTAAGGCAACAGCACAAGTAATTTGTGTACGGGAAGATAAGCTAGCTTCTAATGCAGTCAAAAATCAATCAATTGTACTTAATCAATTGATAATCAAAGGAAGGAAAACTTCTTTTGGGAAGGATTACAAGTTTTCAAAGATAAAAGATTTAAGGTCATTTCAGCAGCATGTACCACTCAGTGATTACGAAAAACACATTCATTACTTTGAAAGAATTAAGGCAGGGGAATCGGATGTTCTTTGGCCCGGGAAGCCCAAATATTTGGCTAAAACATCCGGAACAACGAGTGGCACTAAATATATTCCTATAACCCGAGCAAGTATACCGAATCATTTGAATAGTGCCAGAAACGCTTTGTTTTCCTATGTGCACCACAGACCTGACACTAAAATATTCGATGGAAAAATGTTGTTTTTGTCTGGTTCGCCAGAATTAGAGTTTTCGAATGGGATAGGCATCGGGCGATTATCAGGTATTGTTAACCATGAAATTCCATCCTGGTTTTCCAAAGCTAAACTCCCAGATCATCAAACTAATATGATCCAACCATGGGAGCTAAAAGTCGAAATGATTATTGAAGATTTGCTCCACAGAGATCTCAGGGTAGTAAGTGGAATTCCGCCTTGGATTCAGATGTTTTTTGAAAAGGTTTTGGAAAAAACCGGGAAATCATGTGTGAAAGATGTATTTCCTAATTTGGAACTATACATTCATGGTGGGGTAAACTATGAACCTTACAGTCAAAGAATCAATTCTCTGGTAGGAGAACAACTTTCTTTAATGGAGACATACCCTGCTAGTGAAGGATTTATTGCTTATCAAGACGATCCGGATATTGAAGGCATGAGATTAGTGAGCAAATCTGGAATATTTTTCGAGTTTATTGCCTTGGATGAAGTTTTGGATCCAAGCCCTAAAAGATTATCACTGGAAGAAATAGAAATTCATAAAGATTATGCAATTGTATTATCCACAAATGCTGGTTTGTGGGCTTATGTCTTGGGTGATGTGGTAAATTTTAGTTCATTTAATCCACCTCGTTTAAAAGTTACCGGAAGAGTAACTCAATATATTTCTGCTTTTGGAGAACATGTAATTGCCTCTGAGGTGGAGGGTGCCTTGAGAGAAATTCAAAACCTTTTTGATTTACAGGTGATTGAGTTTTCAGTTGCCCCGCAAGTAAATCCTAAAGACAATCAGTTACCATATCATGAATGGTTTATAGAGTTTAAGGATGTGCCAAAAAATTTGTTGGAAATTTCAGCAAAATTGGATGAGGCGATGAAACTCAGAAATAGTTATTATAAAGATTTAGTTAACGGAAGAGTGCTAGATTCGCTTAAAATCAGACCAATTAAAAGTAATGGATTTAAAAATTATATGATTGGTATAAAAAAATATGGAGAACAATTTAAGGTCCAACGCTTGTGTAATGACCGGAGAATTGCAGAAGAATTAACTAAACAAATTATACTTACTTAGAATTCAGGGCAAATAAACCCTTCATTTGTGTAATCCCCAATAAGGGAAATACTTATTTCAAAAGAATGTGTGGGGTTGCCATATTTTAATGCATCTCGCAATCCTATATCATATTGCATTCCGATGATAAATCTTTTAACTTCAAATCCCAATAAAAATCCAAGGTCAACAGGAGTTAAAAATGAAGATGAAGATACACTTCTTAAAGAAAGTCCGGCATGCACTGCGGTTTGATTGAGCGAATAAAAAGATTGCCTGTAATTTATGCCGGCTTGTAATATTTGTAAAGGTCCTTGTGTGGCGAAATAAAACTTTGGAAAGAGTTGACGAAAGTTATCCAATTTATAGGAAAAATTAAGTATGGTGTTTGTGCGGATGAGTGCTTTGGATTCCTTGGTTCCACTATAATTGATATCCTCAAGGCTTTTGTAAAATGAAAAATTTGGCCTGAAGATATAATGCATTCCCGACCCAATCTGAATGGCCCACAATTTTGACATTCTGGTAGAATAATTAAGGCCGACTTTTAGGTCAGGTGTAGCATGTATGTTTTGGGGTAATATCTCATTAGTACTTCCATTGTAGCGATCTAATCCGTCGAACTGATCTTCAAAATATATATTATCATAACTTATTGATCTTTGAAGTATTCCAAGAGTTATTCCACCACTCAAATAAGTTTTTTTAATCTTGTCCAAAAGTTTGTGGTATGCGATTGAAACCCCCATTTCATTTTTATTCCAATCTAATATTTGACCGCGATCGGAAATGAAATAAGCCCCTAATGCTAAAAAATCACCTTTAAAATCTTTGCTGCTTTGATCAAACTTAATGTCACCTGAAATTCCGAATGTCCTGTAAGGTGCATCGGCAAACTTTACCCAGTGATCTCTATTGATGATTCTAACTTTAAAATTTCCATCAAAAGAACCTGTTAGTGCAGGATTATAGTAAGAACCTAAAGAATTGAACTGTGAAAAGCTAATGTCCTGGGCAAAACTTTTTGTTAAGCCAATAGTCAGATACGTAATAAAAACAATTTTTAATAAACGCATATTCAATAAGTTAAAGCATTTTCAGCATAAAGATACAATCAAATAGTGCTCATGGATCTGATTTTTTTTATAATTTCGGGAATGCAAAATTTTATATTTAAAGATCCTGTAACATTTTTAAGAAAACTACCAGATCATAAGTCAGAAGGCGTAAGTCAAATCCTGTTTGGGGAAGAATATGTGATTCTTGAAGACAAGAACAGTTGGATTCATATAAAATGTCTGCATGATGGCTATTCTGGATGGATCCAGCCTAATGATGGTTATCAGATAGCTCAGCAAAAAGAAATTTCTTTGACAATACAGGCTTTAATAAAGATCAAAAATGAAAATGGAATATTGAGAATTCCATTTGGATCATATGTTAATGAGAATCAACTTTATTCTAATAAATCCTCTGAAGAATTAATTATTAATTCACCACTAAAAATGCATGTTGCGATTGAATTAATTAATCATGTTTTTTTAGGTAGCCCATATGTCTGGGGTGGTAGGACTGTTTTCGGAATTGATTGTTCGGGTTTAAGCCAAATGTTTTGTAGACTTTTAGGTATAGACATTCCAAGAGACGCTCATCAACAGGCAAATATTGGAGAAAAGATTAAATGGCTTACAGATGTACTTCCGGGAGATCTGGCATTTTTTACAACCGATACAGATAAAGTTAGTCACGTAGGTATTATTATGCCGGGAATGAAAATTTTACATGCTTCGGGGAAGGTAAGAATAGATCAAATAAATGATGAAGGAATACTTAAAGTGGAAGCAAACCGTATTACACACAATCTTCATTCCATACGAAGGATGAAATAACTTGTTATAAATAGTATGTCAAACCAATTGTATACCGTTATAATGCCCTGATTACATCGTATTTAGTGAGTACATGGTATTGATTATTTTGATCTTTTGTAATCACACCTGGTATTTTTTCAGTAAAGCATTTATTTAACAAACTCATAGGTAAGTCCATGGATACTTTAGGCATTGGATCAGACATAATTAGTTTTACCTCCTTGTCGGCATTATTTAACGGATTTTCAAGTATGAAGGATAAAATTGAATTTTCAGAAACTGTTCCTATAATGTCGCCATTTTCAAGAACAGGTAACTGAGAAATATCCCTTTCCTTCATAATTTTCAATACATTTCTTATTTTTTCATTTGCCTCTACAGAATAGAAAGCTTTATCCTTCTTTGCCAAGATGAGATCTTTTACTTTGATTTCTGAATCAAGAAAACCTCGTTCTCTCATCCAATCATCATTATAAATTTTGCCAATATATCTGCTGCCATGGTCATGGAATATCAGAACCACAACGTCGTCTTTGGTAAGTTTATCTGATAATTGATTTAGCCCGGCAAGTGCTGAGCCGGCTGAGTAACCTAGCAGAATTCCTTCTTCACGCGCTAGTCTTCTTGCAGCTATCGCAGCATCTTTATCCGAAACTTTTTCAAATAAATCGATGATTGAAAAATCTACATTCTTCGGTAAAATATCTTCACCTATGCCTTCAGTAATATATGGGTAAATTTCCTTTTCATCAAAAATGCCCGTTTCATGATATTTTTTAAAAACTGAACCATAGGTATCAATCCCCCATATTTTGATGTTGGGATTTTTCTCTTTCAAATATCTTGCTGTCCCAGAAATAGTTCCTCCCGTTCCAACACCTACAATCAAATGGGTAATTTTACCGTCTGTCTGATCCCAAATTTCAGGACCTGTGCTTTCATAATGTGCCTGTGCATTACTTAGGTTATCATATTGATTACACCAAAATGAATTGTTGATCTCTTTACTCAACTTTTCAGCTACAGAATAATAGGATCGTGGATCTGTAGGCTCAACGTTAGTTGGGCAAACAATTACTTCCGCTCCAAGGGCTTTGAGTAAGTCAATCTTTTCTTTCGATTGCTTATCGCTTGTTGTAAAAATGCATTTATATCCTCTTACACAAGCAACTAAAGCTAAGCCCATTCCGGTATTCCCACTGGTGCATTCTATAATTGTACCACCGGCTTTAATTTTTCCCGAGGCCTCGGCATCGTCAATCATTTTAACAGCCATTCGGTCTTTGATAGAATTACCCGGATTGAATGTTTCAACTTTTGCCAGGACAAGTGCCGGTATGTTTGAAGTTACCTTGTTTAGCTTTATTAAAGGCGTATTGCCAATGGTTTCTAGTATATTGTTGTAATACTTCATTTTTAATTTTATTCTGCAAAATTAGACTTATACGCTTAAATACCGAATTTAAGATAAACAAAGAATTTTGAGTCGACAATAAGAAGTTCTCTCGCTACTTCTCTTGAAACGACAACCTGTACCTCTTTGGGGTAATTTTTAGGAATTTTGCCTATCACTTTTGCTAAAACTGTTTTTCCCGTGATTGGATTGTGAATTTCAATAAGAGAATTCCGACGTGCTTTTGCATGTAAGGCCAATAAGTCTGAAGTCTTATGATTACTAGTTAAGCATACACCAACACCCCTGGAAGCTTGAGTGAGCGGTACCTCTTTACCGGATCTGGCTTGTTTAATGGGTAAATTTTCAGGTAATTTAGTAGCATCTATTAAGTCAAGAGATGTGGTTTTTTCAGGTTCCTGTTTAAATATCGTGGTTTCCGGTTTTTGACACCTTATGATCCAGCCAATTTGTATAAGTTGGCCTTGTTTCAAGTTATCATCTCCAAGTTTATTGAGCTCTTTTAATTCTTTAAGCTTAAGTTTTGTTTTGTGACGGGTAATCTCAAACAGCGTTTCTTTAGGCTTAACTTGATAAAACACCTTGGAAAGACAATTAGGTAAATTAGATTCCTCATTGTAAGTCAATATCTCAGAAAGAGGTAATTTTATCCAATCATTTTCCCGAATAATGTCTTTTCTTAAATCTGGATTAATTTTGTAGACATCTGATTCTTTAATTTTGAAAGTTTTACAAATGGAATAAAGACTTGAATTCTTAACCATTTGGATTAAAATATATGGATTATTCTGGTCATCAAACTGAACTAATAATTGGGAAGGGATTTTTTCCGTGTTGTTGGATTGTGTGTAAGTGTTTGATAATGAGAATATTAATAATATAGTCAAAATAATGTTTAGAGACTTCATTTTTTATATTTTTACAAAAATATTACATTTATTTGTAATATACATATAATTGATTAATAATAGTTTAATGAAAATATTAGCGGTAATTCCTGCTCGATACCAATCTACAAGATTGCCTGGTAAGGTGATGCTCAATATTGGGGGGAAATCATTGATCCAAAGAGTATTTGAAAAGGTTTCAAATTGTCATTTTTTTGATCAGGTAGTAGTTGCTGTTGATCATGAAATTGTATTTGAACATGTAGAAGCATTTGGTGGAAATCCGATAATGACCTCAAAAAATTTACTTTCCGGAACTGATAGGTGTGCAGAAGTAGCAAAATTAAAGCTTGGTTTTACACATATCGTTAATGTTCAAGGAGATGAACCATTTATAGAAATTCTAGCATTGGATCAAATTTCCAGGATGCTCAAAGATCCTGCAGTAAAAATTGCAAGCTTGATGACTCCTGTTAAAGATTTAATTGAGCTGGATAACCCAAACATAGTAAAGGTGGTCGTCAATAAGTTTATGGATGCTATGTATTTTAGTCGGGCGACAATCCCACATGCAAGAGAAATCCCATCAGAAGAGCGACTAAATTCAATTAAATATTATAAACACTTAGGTTTGTATGGATTTCAGGTGGAAACCTTATCAGAAATTAGCAAACTTCCGATTGGGTCCATTGAAAAAATTGAAATGTTAGAGCAATTAAGGTGGTTAGAGGCAGGTTATCAAATTAGGATGGGAGAAATTGAAACGGATAGTTTCGGTATAGATACAGAATTGGATCTGGTCAGAGCACAAGCTTTGGTTTTGCATGGATTATAAATTGAAATCCAAATGGTTTGGTTGAAAAGCCAAAGGCAACAAATCTGTGCAATTACTAAAAATATGGCATGGTCTATTCGGATGACCTAAAATGAGTCTAATTGGTTTTTTGTTTCGAATTTCTTGTTCTGCCAAAACTTGTCTGCAATATCCACAGGGAGAGGGGGTATATTTGGTTTCATTTTTTACCACAACGGCTACCGTGGAAACTATATGATTTGGGTATCTTACGTTCGCCTGATGGATTGCCGTTCTTTCTGCACAAATTCCACAAGGATAGGAAGCATTTTCCTGATTTGATCCCAATATAATTTCCGATATATTTTCTAACCTGATTGCTGCGCCGACAAAATAATTGGAGTAGGGGGCGTATGATGTTTCGGTAGCATATAAAGCGGATTCCAGCAACTGAAAATCTTCCTCATTCAACTTGGAGCCATTCGAGACAACTTCAAAATTAATTGTACAATTTTTGATAATCATTTATGATTTTTTTACGACAATTTTTTGAGTGACTGTTTCAGAAGTATGAATCATCTGTATATAGTAAAAACCACTTTTCATTTTTGTGGAAGGGAGTTGGATCAGGTTTTTACCTTGATTAACAGATATAGTAATATTTTCTATTTGGTTAAATGCAGGATCCAGTATTCTAAAGCTGGCGGTTTTAATTATTGGGTTGTTTATGGTAAACTCAACATTGAGATCTCCTGCACCAAGCGGATTTGGATAAAGACTCAATTTGTTTAATGCAGAATAAGAACTGGACAGTGAAGCAATTGGTGATTCAGATTTGAAACCATCATGATGCATACTTGTGATTCTGTAATAAACTTCATTTGGCGAACTATTGGAATCGTTAAATGAATAGTTCTTACTGGAGCTTGATTGACCACTTGCGGATACTGTTCCAATAGAATCAAATTTAATTCCATTTAAACTTTTCAGGACGATGAAGTATTTTGAATTTTTCTCAGAAACTGTAGTCCAGCTTACATTTTGTAAAGATCCTGTTTTTCTGATTTTGAGACTACTAAATTGAGTTTCTGATTGGGTGGCGGAACTTAATTTTTGAGCTCCGAAGCCTACTGCACTTAATTCAATTGTTTCGAATTCTGCACTACTTTCATTTTGTGTAATGGAAGAGAGGATATAAGTGTTTTGAGATAGACTTATGGAATTCTTAAATTCTCTGTATTCATTTTTGGATGTCAAAGCATGGTTGGATTCAGGATTTGGATTTCCAGGTGATTTTATGGTAAAAAGTTTTAATTGCTCTTTTGTATAACCAGGAATAGAGCCTTGCACTTCTTCAAAATCCAGATTATTTAGATAAACTTTAACTCTAACCGGTTGCGAAAGGATTTTGGATGAATAAACTTCCCAATATTTATGGATTGCAAAATATTCATTTTGTTTGTCGGTATAATCAGCGGTAATTTTAGCTGCTTTTTGAGATCCATAATTTTCTGTAGTATGTTCTGAAATTTTTAAAGTTCCATCCAGTATAGAGCCTATATTTTGACCATTTGTTTGAATGGACATAATTAAAACATCATCATTTTCATCAATGGTATTATTATCATAATAGTAGTTTGAATATATTCCATCATTACATTCAAAATTAGCCGTAATGTGTTGATTGGCTTGTAAAACTGATCTTGTCTTAGGTGTATAGGTATTGAGGCAAGCAGATGCTGCAATTTTACTTCTTATCAAATCTCCGGGCTCTTTACCAAATCCAAGGGATAGGTCTATTCCGGGCTGCCCCGCCAAATAGCAATAACTCATAAGTGTCCCTTTTGTTGGTTTTTGACCAGCCAGACAAGTTCCTTCTACCTTTGCACAATTGTCAATAGGTTGATTTTTGTTGGGTCCCCAGACACAAGCGTGCGTATGTCTTGAGCCTAAAACATGTCCAATTTCATGCGCTGCAGAATACACGTCGAAGCTAAAAGTAGGGATGACTGAGTAGCTTCCATTGACATTTACATAGGCATAGGAATAGTTCTTCTGACATAGAGAATTAATGTAAGCTATTCCTCCTAATGCGGCTTTTCCATTTCTGGTTGCTCCGGAAAGACACAATGATATGTTGCCATTATAGGTTTTATACTTAAGTCTCAAATGATCCAATTCTTCTGTTGCAGTAGTATGTGGGAAGCCATCCGGTGATGTGTGTATAATGATTTCTGAAATACTGATTTGGATATCCTCTCTTCGGTAAATTGTATTTATTTGATTGAACATTCCAAGAATATAATTACTGACATCCTGTGGGTTTTTATTGAATTTTAAATATAAATCATAATCTGCCCGAATGCTTATAGCGACTCTTTTACAGCTTTCTTTTGCTCTGGAAGTAAAAAGACCTTTGTCTTCAATGAAATGTCTGATATCATCTGTATTGCATGTGGCTATTATTTCATGTTCATTTTCAAGGTTGGCTTTAGTAATATTTGTGAAAAATTTGTTTTTGCTTGAATTTCCTGGCGTGATGCAAAAACTATTGAATCCATCTACTTGAATGTGTCCTGTTATAAATCCTTTGCTAAGACTTACACTTACCATGGATTGCAGGTTATTGTTTATTATTCCTTTTAAATGAATGCCCTTATCTAAATTTATTTCCTTCAAATTTTCTTGATCTAAAAGATAAAATTTGAAATCGGGTTCAAAAAAATCGTAAGCAGTAAAATATATTTTCTGCACGCCCAATTCTGGCAGATAAATGTCTGTTTGAACCAGTTTGTTGTTGGACTCCAACCAATTTTCATAGAAACTTAAGCTGGTTTCTAAAGAGGCTTGGTTTTTATTGGCTTGGAGGAAAATTGCTTTTTTATCAAACAAAGTTTTTCGTTCAATGTCCCAGGATGCTTTTAATTCAATTAGCGAGAATGGATCTAATTTATATTGTGCGTTTGCTGAAGTCGTCAGAAGTAATATTGCGTATATTGCTATTTTTCGAAGGGAAGTTAATCGTACGGAAAAATATACTCTAAAATTCATGGGATCTGATTTTAAAAACTCGTTAATTAGTTAAATACACATTATATATTTTAATAATATGTTACTCGCTGAACAAGAATTATGCCAAACATTAAAACTGCGTTTGAGTGGATTATATAATAATTATGAATTAGGCTTATTGCAAGATTATATACTTAAATCAGAGTGGTTTAAAGTATATAATTCTGGAATTTGTAAGATTGGAAGTAAGGAATTGCCTGCGTTTAAACAGATTGTCGATGATCTGTCCTCTATGGCTCCAGTACAATATGCCATTCACGAATCTGATTTTATGGGATTGGTTTTATATGTTGATTCATCAGTTCTAATTCCACGTCCGGAAACCGAAGAATTAACTGCTTGGGTTTCTCAAAAAGTAGGGAATAATTCAACTTTAAAAGTTTTAGATGTAGGTTGCGGATCAGGGTGCATATCTATTTACTTAAAGAAAAAGCATGTGCATTGGAAGGTGACAGCCTTGGATGTATCCCCGATGGCCCTTCAAGTGGCTAAAGAGAATGCAACTAGAATTGGTGTTGCCATTGATTTTTTAGAACTGGATTTCTTAAAGGAGGGAGATTTGATTTTGGATTCATTTGATATTATTGTTTCAAACCCACCGTATATAAGCAAAGAAGAATCCAATCTAATGTCTCCCCATACACTTGCATATGAGCCTGAAATGGCTCTTTTTCCAATTGGAGATGATCCACTAATTTTTTATAAAGAAATCGCTCTTTTTGGAAAATCACACCTTAAGCCTGAAGGTGAAATTTATTGCGAATTAAATGAATTCCTTGTTTTGGAAACTCAGGAAATATTTAGATTAAATGGGTATCGGTCGATTGAAATCCGAAACGATATGCAAGGAAAATCAAGGATGTTAAAAGCCAGAATGGACTAATGTCCTGTAACGATAATTTTAATAGTCCTTTTAGATGTCGCCAGAAAATAGACCCCATTTTGGATTTGATCCCAATGGTTATAAATATTTTCTATGGAATAGTGGATCATCTGTCCATCAATAGAATACATTTTACCGGTAGTGAAATTTTCTAAATATTCTTTTAATTGGTTTTTGTTAGAAATAAATTCATTTCTGCCAACTTTAGAAGAGATTGTTTTAAGGCCGGTAGGAAGGCGGAAGTCTGCATTCATTTTGAAAACTCCTCTCCCGTGAGTAAAAGCCAATATTTTATTTTCAGTATTTAAATATAGGAGATCATAAACTTGAACGACATCCAAATCTGAATCCGTATAATTTATCCAGGTTTTTCCGCCATTATCGCTGGCAAATAGACCCAGGTCACATCCGGCAAATATAAAATCTGGATTTTGCATATTATATGCAACGGTATGAAATGGAACGTCTGGTAAACCATTACCGATTGCTTCCCAATGGATGCCAAAATCTTGACTTACATACAGATGTTCATTTCCAAATCCACCAAGACTTACCAGCATCATAGAATCACTTTTTGGATGAAATGCAATATCGTTGACAATTCTGTTTGGCAGTAAATTGGAAATTTCTTTGGAGGTTTTTCCTTCATCAACACTTAGGAATAATCTTGCAGTTTGCGATGGATCTGGCATAGTCGAAAATGCAAGTACTGATTTATTCCGACGGGATAGTTCAATTGAGTTGATGGGCGCTGAGGTAGGGTTGCTCGAAAGAGAATTCCATACTTTTCCATTGTCAACAGACTTTATCAATTGCCTGGACCCGCCAAATATTAAATTCTCATCCAAAGGGCTCATTTTTAATGGGCTGATAAAGCAGCTTAAAGGGTCAGGCTTAAGTACTTCTATCCAGGTTTTGCCATAATCAGTAGATCTGTATAGATTTAAGTTTTGCGCCAGACAAATCATATTATTTGGATCCGAGTGATTGATTGTGCAATAGGCTCCATCCCCAATGGAAACCAATTTCCATATACCGGATGGATCTAATAATGCACAATTATTGTCCTGAAGTCCTCCAAGAATTATTTTTTCACTTTTCTGATCAACCACTCCTGAATAAAACTGAGTAGTTAATAATCCATCATTACATGAATAAAAGCTTGTGCCAAAATCATCAGACCTAAATACTCCACCATCTGTTGCAAAATATAGTTTGGATGGATCTAAGGGGTTTGATACTATGTCATGAAAATCAGCATGGACTTTAATTTTATTTAATGTATAACGGTTGAATTGATTTCCATTACCCAAACTATCTATGAACAAATCAACCCCTCCTGCAATAATTTTACTGGAGTCATTATCCTTAATTTTTAAACCACGAGCATACCAACTTTGATAAGTGCCAATGTCCGGAACAGTACTGTAGAAATAATTTGAAAATCCATCTCTTGATCTGAGCCATTGGACAGTTTGAAACTGATCTGACAGTATAGCGTATTGCCTCTGAGGGTTCTTTTGGTAATTTGCCAGCATTATCCTGCCTCTCAAATGGTCAAATTGTGGTAAATTCATTTTAGACCAATTAGCGCCACCATCAATACTTGTGAATATTCCAAAATCGTCTGCATCTATTCCTCCTACGCCTACAGTTAAATATTCTGGAGAAATTGGATTCATGATCATCTCTACAGACATTTTCTTATCCAGGATCAAATCCCAATTAGTCCCTTTATCCTTTGATTTTAAAATTCCTTTGGTGGTTGCAGCATAAACAATATCAGGGTTTTTGGGATCTATTAAAATCCGCCAAACACCATGGTATTCTTCCTTTTTCCAGTCAAGTGATTTGTGCCAACTTAGACCTCCATTTGTGGATTTCAAAATTCCAATTCCCCAGGATCCTCTTAATGTTCTTGCATACTTTCCGCCATCTGTCCCCTGATAATTATAAATTTCACCTGTTCCAATGTAAAGAATTTTTGGGTCTGTGGGATGGATCGCAATACTGGTAACGCCAAGCGCCGGAAATCCAGTTTTAACGGAAGTCCATGCTTGTGGACCTTTACCCCCTGAGGTAGATTTCCACAATCCAGCTCCAGCTGTTCCGACCCAAACTTGGTTGGTATCCACCGGATTAATAGCCAGAGTTAGGCATCTTCCCGCAATTTTATTGGGTCCGAGAGTTTCCCATCTATTTTCATTGCGAAAGATTAGATCAGGTTTTGGCAAATGCTCCATGCTTTGAAAAGCATTTGAATATAAATTCGCCGGAAAAAATTGGTAGGGGAATGTTCTCTTAAGGTTTTCAAACTCTAGCGCTTTATATACGCCTGTTTGTGTTAGTGGGTTTGATATTTCCTTTTTATTGCAAGTATTTAGAAAAATAAAAGATAAGGAAAATACTGTAATGAATAGGATCAATTTCATGTTCATCCCCCAGTTCTCTTGGTGTTTTTAAAACCCTTTTGGATAAGTATTTCAATAATTTTTTTTACATGATCTCCCTGAATTAATATTTCACCATCTTTTGCACTGCCACCGACCCCACATTTTTGCTTTATAAATTTTGCAAGTTCTTCCAATTTTTCATCTGATAACTGTAGACCCATAATTTTGGAAACTGCTTTTCCTCCTCTGTGTTTGGTCTCCAATTGAACCCTCACGATTTGAGTGCTTAATGAAATTTGATCTGTGGATTCTTCTGCTTTTTCTTGACTGCTTGAGTCATGAGTGGAATATACTAGGCCAAGATCTGAGAGATTGTTGAATTTCTTTACCATGGTTAGATTCTTTGCCCTTTTAAGGCCTCTTGAATAGTATTGTCCATTGCCTGATGAGCAAGAGGCGTGGTAACTTCCTTTAATTTTTCCATCTCAAGCTGAATGCTTTCTTTTGTTTGCAAACTAATTTGTTTTTTTAGATCAGAGCAAATATTTTTAATTTCCATATCTTTTATAGGAGATATCCAGGACTGATGATTTTTTAGAAATTTTTCAGTGTGCAAGATCAATATTTCAGCTTCATTAATCAAATCAACTAAGGATTTTTTTTCTATGTCTGATGCAGCATGTAAAATGGATTCAGAGAGCATCCTTGCCATTTCGTGCGGACTCAAAGAAAACTGAGATTTAATTTCAATTTCCTGCGCTTGGCCTGATCTTAATTCTTTGGCTTTAACTTTTAAAATGCCATCCACGTCTACATGGAAACTTACTTCTATTTTTGGAATGCCTGTTGCCATTGGGGGTATCTTGTCCAGGATAAATTCACCGAGCAAACGATTATGTTCCACTAAATCCCTTTCACCCTGATATACTGCAATTTTAAGTTTAACCTGCCCATCTTTCGAAGTAGTATAGTTTCTCGCCTGATTGATAGGCAGTTTTGAATTTCTGGGGATGATTACGTCCATTAGTCCTCCAAGTGTTTCAATGCCTAAAGAGAGCGGATTTACATCCAGTAAAAGTAAGTCTTTTCTATTTCCACTTAGGATATCAGCCTGAATAGCTGCGCCAAGACATACCGCTTCATCCGGATTCAAATTGTCGTTGGGCATAATTTTAAAAAAATCACGAACTGCAGATTTGATTACTTCCATCCTTGTGGAACCTCCTACCAAAAGGACTTCATCAAGTTCTGTTAAAGCAAGACCGCTATCTTTAAGGGCAAGGGAGCAGCAATCTAAAGTTTTTTTAACTAAGGGTTTTGTTAGTTCCTCAAACTCACTTTGAGAGATGTGAAGTTTTATTCCATTCCATTCTGTAGTGTGGGATTTGTTTTCATTGAGATACATTTTTGCCTTTTCGGCGAGAATTCTCAATTTGTTTTTATGGGCAAAATCTTTAGGCGATTCAATACTATATTTTTTTGACCAAAATTCCACAATAGCCTGGTCAAAATCATCTCCGCCTAAAAATGTATCTCCTCTGGTGGATAAGACATCAAATACCCCATCCTCAATTCTGAGTATAGAAACATCAAATGTTCCACCTCCCAAATCATATACAGCGATTTTTTTGGATTCTTCCCGCTTCAGACCTATTCCAAATGCTAAACTTGCGGCAGTCGGTTCATTTACAATTCTAAGAACATCAAGTCCGGCAAGTCTTCCGGCATCTCTTGTAGCTTGTCTTTGGTTATCGTTGAAATATGCGGGTACCGTTATTACTGCTTTCTCAATTTTAGCCCCTGTACTTTTTTCCGCTTCTTCTTTCAAATATTTTAGAATCATCGCTGAAAGCTCAATCGGAGTGTAGTATTTATCCTTGATTTTAACTCTAATCAATTCATCTGAGCTGTCTTCGCTCAGGTGATATCCAAAGTGTTGTTTTTGATTCTTAAGGTCATTCAAAGACTTGCCCATCAACCTCTTAACTGAATATATAGTGGATTCCGGGTCCAGACTTAGTTGCTTCTTTGCGCCTTGCCCAACAGTAATTTTTCCATTAGAGTTAAGGTGAATTATGGAAGGGACAAAAAGGTCGTTCTGGTCTTTGTCTTTAATTATCAATGGGTTGCCATCTTTAATCAGGGAAATAAGGCTGTTGGTAGTGCCAAGATCAATTCCAACAATGATCTCCTCATTTTTCTTTATAGCGCCTGTCTTGAAGTTAATTGCAATTTTCCCCATGATTTCTTATAAACCAAATCTTAATTAATGTGTTTAAGTGAGCATATGTTGAGCATAAGCAAGAATAAACAAACCATTTTATTTATTGTTTTGGCAGGTTTGTTCATTACAAATGTAATTTTAGCAGAGTTTATTGGAGTTAAAATCTTTTCTCTAGAAAAATCACTTGGTTTTACCCCGCTAAATTTCTCATTATTGGGCATTGAAAATTTGGCTTTTAATCTTACAGCCGGAGTTCTCTTATGGCCTGTTGTTTTTATATTGACCGATATAATTAATGAATATTTTGGGCCCAGAGGGGTCAGATTCTTATCTTATCTTGCTTCTGCACTAATAGTTTATGCATTTATAGTTGTTTTTTTTGCGGTCAGACTTCAACCAGCAGATTTTTGGCCAACATCACATATTACTGGTAATAACCCATCACTTGGATTCGAAGTTGGTAATCTTAATACAGCTTATAGGCTTATTTTTGGTCAAGGTTTATGGATCATCATAGGTTCTCTTATTGCGTTTATTTTTGGACAGATTTTAGATGTTTATGTTTTTCACAAAATAAAAGAAAAAACAGGGGAAAATGGAATTTGGCTTAGATCTACGGGGTCAACAATAATCTCCCAATTCATTGACAGTTATATTGTTTTGTTTATTGCGTTTTATTTTGGAGCAGGTTGGTCTCTCAGGCAAGTTTTAGCAATTGGGACAGTCAACTACATTTATAAATTTCTTGTTGCTGTAATTATTACGCCTCTAATATATCTAATTCATCATTGGATTGAAAAATTTCTGGGAAAAGAGTTAGCATCAAAGTTAAAACTTGAAGCCATGAACAGACAAAATTCTTAATTATCTCAATTATGGCAAAGCAGATCAGTAATACCATCTTAATGGTTAGACCAACTCATTTTGGTTATAATCAGGAGACAGCTTCCAGTAACAAGTTTCAAAAAAAACAAGAGAAACAAGATGCTAAAGACATCAAGCAGAAAGCCTGTGATGAATTTGATCAAATGGTATCAGATTTAAGATCTAAAGGTGTCCAGGTATTGGTTTTTATAGATTCTGAAGAAATTTTAAAACCCGATGCTGTTTTTCCGAACAATTGGATCAGCATGCATGAGGATGGAACCTTGATAACATATCCCATGTTTGCGCCGATCAGAAGAAAAGAGAGAAGTGAAAGCATAATTGAATCTTTGATCAAAGATTTTGATGTCAGAAAGCGCTTGTCCCTTGAATTATTTGAAAGTAAAGATTTGTTTTTGGAAGGGACCGGCAGTATAATATTTGACCATGAGCATAAACTTGCTTATGCTTGTCAAAGTGTTAGGACATCCATTGAAGTATTGCAAAAACTTTGTTTGATAATCAATTACAAACCCATACTGTTTAATGCTTTTGACGCCTCAGGCTACCCTATATATCATACGAATGTTTTAATGGCTTTAGGTATTGATTTTGTAGTTATTTGCATGGATGCCGTGGAGGAAGGAAGCAGGCAAAGATTAGAAGAACAATTTAAAGAAACGGGAAAGGAGATTATAGACATTTCTTTTAAGCAAATGGAGTCTTTTGCTGGAAATATGCTTCAGGTTGAAATGGAAAATCATAAACCATTGCTGGTAATGTCAAAATCAGCATATGATTCTTTGAATGTAGATCAACTCAAAAAAATTAACGCCAAAACAGAAATTTTATCAGTGGCAATTCCCACTATAGAGCAAATTGGTGGTGGAAGTGCACGCTGTATGATGGCAGAAGTATTTTTGCCACCAAAAGGCACAAATTAATTTTAAAATTTGCTTTCAACAAAAAAATGAAAATTTATTTTCCAATTGTATTTTTATTTATTGCCTAGTAGTAAAATTTATCTAGAAATAATTTATTTTCAATCAATTATTTTTATTAAATAAACCTAGATATTGGGTTTGAGTATTTTTAATAATATTTCGATCGTACGATCCAATTCCTCTAAAGTGTTCAAATGTGAAAATGAAAATCTAACGGTTCTTCCTTTTGCATTTGGACGGATGTAATTAAGTACATGCGAAGATTTCTCGGTTCCTGATGAACAAGCAGATCCACCGGAAGCTGAAATTCCATTTATATCGAGATTCATTAAAAGCCATTCAATTCCTTTTTGTTCCGAAAAATTGACACTCAAAATTTTTGGATTGAATTCAGTGTCGGGTGTATTATAGGATTCCGATAATCCATTTGTGTGCAATCCGGATTTTAAATAATTGTTTAGAATGTTAAGCTGATTCAATTTTTGTTCAAAGGACTCTGTATTAATTTGGAGTGCTTTTGCCATGGCAGCAATACCAATAATATTTTCAGTTCCTGACCGCATATTTCTTTCCTGACTTCCACCATAAATAAATGGTTTGATGAGCGTAGGTTCCTTAATATAAACAAATCCTATGCCCTTGGGTCCATGAAATTTATGGCCTGATCCTGTTGCAAAATCAATATCTAATTCGGTTACATTTAAGGGAACACTTCCAATGGATTGAACTGTGTCTGAATGATAATATGCGTTGTATTTCTTACAAATCTCTGATATCGATTTGATTGGTGTAATGCTTCCAAGTTCATTGTGTGTGTGTATTAAACTCACAAGAGAGGGGGCTTCACTTTGTTGTAAAATGAATTCAAGTTCATTGAGGTCGATTCTGCCAAATTGATCAGGACTAAGATATTTTAATTGAATTCCTCCTTGTTGAGCATATTCCTTGCATGAGTACAGGACACATGGATGCTCTATTGGCGAACTGATGATGGTTTTTACATTTAGATTTCTTACGGCGGCTTGGATTATCATATTGGAGGATTCCGTGCCACATGAAGTAAAAAAAACTTGAGAAGGAGAGGTTTCCAAAAAATTACTCAAAATCTTTCTACTCTCTTCAATTAAACTTTTAGCGGCAGCACCCTCTTTGTAAATGGAAGATGGATTTCCAAAAATATTTTTAGATGTTTGAGTAATACATTCAATTACTTCAGGAAGCAATGGGGTAGTGGCCGCATTGTCTAGGTAAATCCTTTGATTCATAAAAATTATTAATTGTATAGTTCTATTTTAATTTTGATATTGTCTACCAGGTTTTTAGCAAGCATTTCCGATTTTGCTTCGCTGTAAATTCTGATAATAGGTTCAGTGTTTGACTTTCTAAGGTGAATCCAGGAATCCTCGAAATCAATTTTTAAACCATCGACCATATTTATCCGGGCCTGATTGTACTCATCTGATAGATATTTTAGCAAAGCTTCAAAATTAATTGTAGGATCAATTTTGATTTTATCTTTATGCATAAAGTACATTGGATATTGCGCTTTTAATTCAGCCAGATTCTTGTTTTTTGTAGCCATATTTGCCAAAACAATGGCTATTCCTATTAACGAGTCTCTTCCATAATGTAAATCAGGTAAAATAATACCACCGTTACCTTCTCCTCCAATTGTGGCGCCTACTTCTTTCATTTTATTGACCACATGGACTTCTCCAACTGCCGAGGAAAAGTGTTTGCCACCTTTTTGCAAAGTCAGATCAGCAAGAGCTCGAGATGATGATAGGTTTGAAACCGTGTTGCCTGGTCTTACATCAAGCATATAATCTGCGCAACATATTAGCGTATATTCTTCTCCAAAATATTGACCTTGGTGATCTACCAATGCAAGTCTGTCAACATCCGGATCAACCGCAATGCCTATATCTGCTTTGTTTTTTGTAGCATTTATTAATTCAGACAAATGTTCTTCCAGAGGTTCAGGATTATGGCGAAAATTTCCATCAGGATGTGAATTTATTAATTCATAAGTACACCCAAGACTATCTAATAACGCAGGTATAGCCAAAGAGCCAGTGGAGTTTATACAGTCTGCCACCACATGATATTTTTTGGATTTGATTAAGGCTATCGGTAAATATGGGATAGTCAAAATGGAGTTTATGTGGTCTTCAATACTGGTGTTATAAAAAGTTTTTTGTCCAATGCTGTCAATGTTTGCATAAACCAAACCATCCAGATTGCTTAATTCTATGATTTGATGGCCTTCTTCAGCTGAAATGAACTCTCCTTTCTCATTTAACAGTTTTAAAGCATTCCATTCCCGCGGATTATGGCTTGCCGTAAGTATAATTCCTCCAGCCGCCCTTAAATTTATTACGGCCATTTCAATGCTAGGGGTAGTTGAAAGTCCTGCATCGATAATATCAATGCCTAGGCTTTGAAGACTTGCCTCAACTAACTTAGATACCATTTCTCCGGAGACCCTGGCATCCCTTCCTATCACAACTTTAGGTTTTAAATTTCTCTTTAAAATTAACCTGCCAAAGGCCAAAGAAAATTTCACAATATCTTCAGTACTAAGGTTTTCTCCTTTAATTCCTCCAATGGTTCCCCGAATGCCAGAGACAGATACTATAAGACTCATCTTTAAAGTGATTTAGCTGACAAAAGTATTAATTTAGCGGCTTATTCATTAGATATAATTGCAAATCAAGACGAATGAAGGAATGGTTTTCAGAGTGGTTCAATACATCATATTACCATCTACTGTATAAGCAACGTGATGAACAGGAAGCCTCGGATTTTGTCAAAAATATGATTGATCTGCTGCCTACATATGATCATGCTAAAATTTTGGATGTAGCCTGTGGTACAGGCAGGCATGCCTTGTCATTGAGTGAGTACGGTTATGATGTAACTGGATTTGATTTATCTATGTCCAGCATATTGAAAGCTAAGGAATTTGAAAGCGAAAATCTCAATTTTTATCATCATGATATGCGAAGGGTTTTTCGGATAAATTATTTTGATATTGTTTTAAATTTATTTACCAGTTTTGGATATTTTGAAACTTTACTTGAGGATGAAAAGGCCGCATACTGCTTGTCAACCAATGTGAAGAAAAATGGCTACCTTGTTTTTGATTATTTTAATTCTATTTCTGTACAACAAAATATTGTCCATGATTTTAGTTTGAAAATTGGTGATGTTAATTTTAAAATCCGCAAGAATATCGTTGGAAGAAAAATTATTAAAAGCATCAAGGTAGAAGATCATGATGCTGTTTATAATTTTGAAGAGCGAGTTAGACTATATTCGCTGGTGGAAATTAAAAGGTTATTCAATCAGTTTGGGTTGGAACTTCAATATGTTTTTGGGAATTATTTTCTTGAAGATTTTCATGAACAAAAATCAGATAGGATGATATGCATTTTTAAAAAGAACATTTGATTCATGATAGGTTATTTAAATTGGTTGGATCATAATTTATTTGAATGGGTGCAGATTCATTTAAGGATATCCGAATTAGATCTGTGGATATCCTTATGTAGAGACAAGCATTTCTGGCTACCACTTTACATATTTCTATTCTCTTTTGTTGTGTTCAATTACAAGATAAATTTAGTGAAATTTACAATTGTTATTATTGTCTTGATTGGCTTGAGTGATCAGTTGACAAGTAGTCTTATTAAGAAAAAAGTAAGAAGGGAACGTCCTTGTAAAGAAGCATATTTTAGTGACCAATTTGATACGCCTGTAGGTTGCAGTGGTGGATTTAGCTTTCCTTCCAGCCATGCATCTAATCATATGGCATTAGGCACTTTTCTGTATTTGTTTTTTAAAAATCGAAGCATGTATAAAAGGCGACTTCTATTGATATGGCCTTTAATCGTTGGATTTGCACAGATTTATGTAGCGGTCCATTTTCCATTTGATGTATTGGTAGGGTTTGTGATTGGCTCATTCTTGGCAATAATCTGCTATTATATTTACTTATGGTTTGAGCCTTCATTAAAAACTTCAGCGTAATAAGTTTAAAATATCTCAATAATTATATCAGCAGAATGGATTAAATTGTGTAAATAATTAATACCATTTAATTTATTCGCACTACCTTTGTATCCCGTAGCAGACTAATTAAATCATGACTAAATATATTTTTGTTACGGGAGGAGTTACCTCTTCTTTAGGTAAGGGCATTATTGCTGCTTCTTTGGCCAAACTCCTACAAGGTCATGGTTTTAAGACAACCATTCAAAAGTTTGATCCCTATATTAATGTTGATCCGGGCACACTGAATCCTTATGAGCATGGGGAATGTTATGTCACCGATGATGGTGCCGAAACAGATTTGGATCTAGGGCATTATGAGCGTTTTTTGAATATCGCTACGTCACAGGCAAATAATGTGACGACCGGTAGAATCTATCAGACGGTCATTAATAAAGAAAGAGCAGGTGACTTTCTAGGTAAAACTGTTCAGGTAATCCCGCATATTACGGACGAAATTAAGCGAAGGATTACTTTACTTGGAGATACAGACTACGACATAATTATTACTGAGCTGGGAGGTACCGTAGGAGATATTGAGTCATTACCATATTTAGAAGCCCTAAGGCAACTCAGAATGGAGCTTGGCGCTAAAAATTATGCAACTGTCCATCTAACCTTAATTCCTTATTTGGCTGCAGCAAAGGAACTTAAAACAAAACCAACACAACATTCCGTTAAAGAACTTCAGGAGGCAGGCATTCAGCCAGATGTGCTGGTTTGTCGAACAGAAAAGCCTATTACAGATGAAATACGTTCCAAATTAGCCCTCTTTTGTAATCTGGATAAAGTGAATGTAATCGAAGCAATTGATGCAGACACAATTTATGATGTTCCATTACTTATGTTAAAGGAAAAGCTGGACGTTAGAGTATTAAAAAAATTAGGTTTAAAGTCCAGGAAAAAGCCTGAGTTAAAGGCCTGGAAAGCATTTTTATCCAATTTAAAGAACCCCATTCATTCCATTAAAATAGGTCTGATTGGAAAGTATAATGAGTTGCCGGATGCCTATAAATCTATTTATGAGGCCTTTGTGCATGCAGGTTCAGCAAATCAATGTAAGGTTGAGATCGTTGCCGTTCATTCTGAGCATTTGGAAGACAAAAAATCTGTTAATCTCGAATTGAAGGATCTGGATGGATTATTGGTTGCACCTGGATTTGGAGAAAGAGGTATTGAAGGTAAGATAAATGCGATTAAATATGCCCGGGAAAATAAGATACCTTTTTTTGGGATTTGCTTAGGCATGCAATGCGCCGTTGTGGAATTTGCCAGAAATGTTCTTAAGCTGAAAGCTTCTTCTACAGAGGTAAACCCTAAGACTACCCATCCTGTTATCCATATGATGTCTGATCAAAAGAAGATAAAAGAAAAAGGTGGCACTATGCGTTTAGGTGCCTACGAATGTGCTTTGAAAAAACCTTCAAGGGCATTTAATGCTTACCAAAAGACCATGATTGCTGAAAGACACAGGCATAGATATGAATTCAATAGTGATTATCTTAAACAATTTGAAGAGCATGGGATGATAGCATCAGGAATTCACCCCGACAGGAAACTTGTAGAAATAATTGAACTAAAAGATCATCCTTGGTTTGTAGGGGTTCAGTTCCATCCGGAATTGAAAAGCACCGTTGAAAATCCACACCCTCTTTTTGTTGCCTTCGTGAAGAGTTGTATTAAAAATCATAAATAGTTGGCAGAACTTAAATATTGGAGGCGCATTTTTACATGGTTTTTAATGCTGCTTGGTTTTAAATCGCGTTCCGCTGCCCAGAATATATTGCAAATTGATCATCCTTCATTTCTAACCCGATATTACGGTTTTTCAAGTTCTTATGTTGCCAATCGAAATCTGGAAATTTGGCTTCCAGAATCCTATGCCACATCAGGTGACAAAAGATATCCGGTTCTGTATTGGCAGGATGGCCAGAATTTATTTGATCCGGCCGTATCTTATAACCACAACCCCTTAAGGATGGATGAATCAATGTTGGAGCTTTCAGCTGCACATATGATTCAGGATTGTATAATAATCGGAATTTGGAATACGGAT
>Ga0075163_10000937_pt1 | contig 38903 bp, 34 predicted proteins | sample JI1023141ADNA_FD_71478 | JGI IMG/M metagenome (GOLD analysis project Ga0075163, IMG submission 71478) | Wastewater effluent complex algal communities from Wisconsin, to seasonally profile nutrient transformation and Carbon sequestration -... | ecosystem: Engineered > WWTP > Effluent > Algae...
CCGGCAGCGTCTACGACGAGAGCAGCGGACGCATGAATGATCGTCGCGGCATCGACTGGCAACGCGACTACGAAGGCGGCCGCGCGAGCGACAAGCTTCCGGTGCTCAATGTCTCGTGGAATGATGCCAGCGAATACGTCGCCTGGCTTTCGCAACGCACCGGCAAGAAGTACCGCCTCCCCAGCGAAGCGGAGTTCGAGTACGTGCTGCGCGCCGGCTCCGACACGCCGTACTGGTGGGGCACGGGCGACCCGAAGAGCGTGCTGACGAATGTCACCGGCGACGGCGATCGTTCACCAAGCAAGCGCAGTTGGGGCAGGGCCTTCAACAACTACAGCGATGGCTACTGGGGGCCGGCGCCGGTCAAGTCGTTTCCGGCAAATCCGTTCGGAGTTCACGATATCGACGGCAACTTGTCGGAATGGGTCGACGATTGCTGGCACGACAACTATGTGCGTGCGCCGCGCGACAGCACGGCATGGATCAATCCAGGCTGTGTGAGGCGCGTGATCCGGGGCGGATCATGGGGCAGCGCACCGGATCAGGTGCGCTCGGCGTACCGTTTGTCGGTTCCAGCGGATACCCGAAGTGCGCGACTCGGATTCCGCGTGGTGCGCGAGCTGTAGCGCGGGTTGAAAACGATCGTGGAAATCCGCGCACATTCAGATTTCGCGCGCTAAGCTCGCGCCTGGGAAATCGGGAGAAGCACATGGGGCCGTTCGGAAATCGTTCTGCAGGCGCAGGTCAGCAAGGCAGTCGTCGTGGCCTCAAGTTGTGGCCGATCCTGCTTTTCGGCCTTTACTTCGGCTACTACTACTTCAGTCACAGCAATGCGGCGTCGTTCACCGGGCGCAAGCAGTTGCTCGACACGAGCGCACAGGAGGAAGCCGCGCTCGGCCTGCAGTCCTACCAGGAAATCCTGCAGCAATCACAGGTCGTGCGCACGGGTCAGTTGCCGCAGGAGGTCCAGACCATCGCCCAACGCCTGGTCGAGGCGGCTCCCAAGGTCGAGAAATACCTCGCCGAGACTGCAGGTACCCCGGCGTCGACCGATTGGAGCACGTTCGACTGGCAGGTCAGCCTGATCCAGTCCGATGAGGTCAATGCGTTCTGCCTGCCAGGCGGAAAGATCGCGGTCTACACCGGCATCATTCCGGTGGCCCAGAACGACGACGGACTTGCTGTCGTGATGGGCCACGAGATCGCCCACGCGCTGCTGCGTCACGGCGGCGAACGCATGGCCCAGCAGAAGCTCGTGCAGATGGGTTCGATTGCCGCGAGCATGTCGACCGGCGACATGGACCCCGGCCAGCGCCAGATGGTCATGGCGGCGATCGGCGCAGGTGCGCAATACGGCGTGTTGCTGCCGTTTTCGCGCAGCCACGAATCCGAAGCCGATCACGTCGGACTGCTGCTGTCGGCGGCGGCCTGTTACAACCCGCAGGAAGCGCCGAAACTATGGGAGCGCATGGCCTCGCTCGGCAAGCAGAAGCCGCCGGAATTCATGTCCACCCATCCGGCCGAAGGCACGCGCATCAGCCAGTTGAATGCCTGGATGGGCGAAGCGATGCAGGTGCGCCAGCAATTCTGCGGCACGCCCCCGGCAGCGCAGTAGGGAAAAGCCGCTTGTCAGTCCGGGAGCGTGCCCGTATGATTCGCGGCCCACTTCCGGAGAGGTGGCAGAGTGGTCGAATGTACCTGACTCGAAATCAGGCGTGCGTGCAAGCGCACCGTGGGTTCGACAAATTCGTCGGGAACGAATTTGGACAGCCCAAGGCTGGCCCGTAGCGCGAAGCGCGGAGGGTGAGGCTCATGGATGAGTCGAACATATCCCACCGGATTTTCGACCTGGCGAAAGTCCCCAGCGCATATCTTTTCTTCACGTCGAGCACCATCGGAGCGAACTAGCTTGTCAGCCAGCTTTGCTGCCCGTATCATTCGCGGCCCACTTCCGGAGAGGTGGCAGAGTGGTCGAATGTACCTGACTCGAAATCAGGCGTGCGTGCAAGCGCACCGTGGGTTCGAATCCCACCCTCTCCGCCAGCGACAAAAAGAGCCCCGAAAGGGGCTTTTTTTGTGGCTGTTGGTACGGGTGAGTGGACGAAACCACCTGGGTTCGACAGGTTCGCCGGAGCGAACCTGGACAGCCGCAGGCTGGCCCGGAGCGCATCGCGCGAAGGGCGAGGCTCAGGGAAGAGCCGAGCATATCCCACCCTCTCCGCCAGTTACAGCAATAAGCCCCTGAAATCTTGGGCTTTTTGTTTTCCCCGTTGGGCCAATCCCTGCGCTGTTCCCAACAACTCTCTTCGCACGCCGTGCCGCGTGAAAAGTCGCGCGCACGTCATGTCCTTACTACTCGAGCAGCGGCAGGTCCGAACCGTGGTTTCGTGTGAACCAGGCACCCGAAGAGTAAGGCTGAATCGGGCAACGGCGCCGGCCTCCGCCAATGAGTCGAGCGGACGCAGTCAGCGAGTAATTTGACATACGCGACCATTGCACCGGGAAATTTCGAAGAGTCCCCTCCGAAGTGTCGAGGCGTGCTCGCCGATCGCCATGCTCTTGCGCGCGTGCCCCAAGGGCGATGCGGCTTTTTACCTGTTGGCGCTGATTCCCTGGATTCGACGTTCATCGGCGTAGCTGGAAGTGTTGGTTGACTGCCTTGGGTAGACGCCGGGCGTTCCAGAGAACTCCGTGCACGTTCCCGCAACTTCAGGACTATTCTCATGAGGTATCAACGCATCCCTTCCCTTCGGTTCAGCAACGCTTCGCCTGCAGGGTCACTTGCTTTCGCCTTCACATCGCCGCCGCCGTGCTGTTACTGACCGGCATCCTGTTTGCACGCCCCGCTGAGGCAGGCGCGATCGTCGTCGGCCGCAGCGGCACAGCAGGAAACTGTACGGTTCCGACGATCCAGGCGGCGATCAATCGCGCCAACGGCTTTGGGGGCTACAACCTGTGGCCCAAGGCCGCACTATGGCCCTGACTACTTTGGAGCCTATCTCCGGGACCCGCAGGGAAATAAAATCCACCTGGTCTATCGCGGTGATCATTGCTGAGTACGACATGCGGACTTTCCACCTCTGGATCGTGAATCCATATGTGAGGACCAGGCGTAGCCGTGTCGTCCTCTCGCTTGGCGTGGCCAGCACCTGGGACAGTGTCGGTGGCGACAACTTGCTGTGTGGATATGAAGCGGCATTCCTCAACAGCCAGCCAGAGAGCAAGACTTGCAATGAACGCACCCCTTGACATCACCCCTTTCTCGATCCGAATCGAGGCGGAGATCCTGTCCGACCTGCGAATGCGTATCCGCAATACCCGCTGGCCTGATCAGGCGCCAGGCGAGGCCTGGGAGCAAGGGACTGATCTCGAGTACCTCCGATCGTTGCTTGCGTATTGGGGCGGCCAGTTCGATTGGCCCGCACAAGAGCGCATGCTCAACGCGTCGAATCAGTTCCGCGCCCATCTCGACGGCGTCCATATCCACTTCGTCCATGAGCGCGCCAAGCGCGGGCACGGCATTCCGCTGATCCTGACCCATGGCTGGCCGAGCACGTTCGCCGAGCTGCTTCCGCTCGTACCGTTGCTGACCGATCCAGAGGGTCACGGCATCGACGGCCCCGCGTTTGACGTCGTCATCCCGTCACTGCCGGGCTACGGTTTTTCCGAGCGACCCACTCAGGTGGGTGTGAACTATGGGCATGTCGCCGGTCTGTGGCATCGCCTCATGCGTGGACTGGGCTATGAGCGCTACGGGACTCACGGCGGAGATTTCGGAGCCGGGGTCGCTACGTACATGGCATTGACCGATCCCGAACCATTGATTGGCGTCCACCTGAGCAATCTCGAAATAGCGCCTTTCACCGGACCAGGCGCGCGGCCGCTGTCCCCAGCAGAGATTACCTATAGGGAGCGCAATGCGGCGTTTTGGCAAGACGAATCGGGTTACAAGGCAATCCAATCGACGAAGCCGCAGACGCTCGGATACGGGCTCAACGATTCGCCAGTTGGACTCGCTGCCTGGATTCTCGAGAAGTGGCGGTCCTGGGCCGATTCCCGCGGCAATCTCGATCAGCGCTTCTCCCGAGATTTCCTGCTGACTACCGTAACGATCTATTGGGTTACCCAGACGATCACGTCATCCATGCGGGACTACTTCGACAACGACAACATGCGGTTCCGGGTCGCCCTCGGACCACGGGATTTCGTCAATGTGCCAACTGGCATCGCGGTCTTCGCCAATACCTTTGTCGATGAGGGAACGCCTCCGCGTGAGTGGGCCGAACGCCTGTACAACGTGCGCCGATGGACCGCCATGCCGCGCGGCGGACACTTCGCCGCAGCCGAGGAACCCGAGCTGCTGGCGCGCGATATTGCGGCGTTCTTTGCCGGCTTGTGAGCCTGCACGGGGTGCCCGCGGAGCGTTCCCTTGAGATCAGAATACCGAGTGGCCAACAGGACTGGACTGAGCGAATTTACCGATGTCTGTTGCCGAACAATGCGTCAGCGCAGACGGTTGCCAGGCTGTCGAGAAAGGCCATCCCGAAACTCCAGCGATATCCCCGATCAATCTTTCGTAATCTGACTCGAATAGGTCCTGCGTTGCACGATTCTCCTTCATTCGTGCCTCTGTCAATTCGGCAAGCGCAGCGCGCATGGTCCGTCGAGCGGGCGCCGGATTCCGCCACGCGTTGATGCGCCCGGGCGGACCAGAGTGTATGCGCCGAAATTCCATCCGGCCCGCCCCATTTCCCATGCCGAGCATGGCGCAGCCAGCTGCACGTGAAGCCCGAACCGCTGCAGCGGAAATCGGGCTCCTTGATGGCACTTCTCTGCTTGCACGCGAGTTCCGTTGGGGCAGGCGTGGCGCACTCGCCAATCGCTCGTGCGTCCAAACCCTCGTGCCCGCCGGCGTCATCCGATCAGTCGCTCCTCTATGACACGAATGGCTTCGGCAGGCACCTCGCGCCGCTCCAGCCACTCGGGCCAGTCTTCCATCGGCACACCCATCAGCTCTGCTATCGTATGTTCGATTTCGTCCATCATTCGCCCTTCTCGGGGGGCTTGCTCCTCGGATGTGGTTGCTTCCAGACGAAGAACGATGATTGGCGCGAAGTTGCGACACGAGGCGGCGGGTTGCGTGGATCCAAAGGAGGTTGTGCGATGTCGAACGACGCAGATCCATCTGCCGAACCGATCGGCGAAATGCCTTCACAATATGCAGGCGACAAGCTCTTCGTCGAGGTTTATGAGCGCCTCAAGAAGATGGCGGGTAACCAGTTGCTCGACAATGTCGATTCGATCAATGCAACGGGTCTGGTCCACGAGTTGTACATGCGGATGATTCACGGGAAGTCGCTGACGTTCGTCGAGCCCGCACAGTTTTTCGACTACGCAGCCAAGGCAATGCGCCATCTGCTCGTCGACAGGGCCCGCGGGAGAATGCGTACGAAGCGCGGTGGCGGCCTGCAAAAAGTTGACCTGCCCACCGAAACGACATCGCTCGCTGACGCGACAGCGCAACGCGCACTCGAGCTTGATGACGGCCTGCGAAAACTCGAAATCGAGGCGCCACGCGCGGCCCGGATCGTCGAGCTCCACTACTTCGCTGGACTGTCGCTGCCGCAAGTTGCCACTCAGCTCGCTATTTCGACCCGAACGGTCAACCGGGAATGGCGCTTTGCCCGAGCGCTGTTGAACGGCGAGCCGGTCGACGAGGGCAGAGAGTAGCGGGAGCCGTGTCGCGGTTTCGCCCGTTTCATCGTTGATCTTACAAGAGACTGCTCTGCGACAATCCGGGGCCGGGAGAAAGCGATGGCAGAACGACTGGGCATGCAGGCTTTGGCCGATGCTTTCGAGCTGCTGCTCGACATGCGGGAAGGAGATCGGCTGTCGTGGCTTCAAGAGCAAGACTGGTGCCTGCCGGACAAGGCTCGCCTGCGTCGGATGCTCGACGCGGACTCGAATGCGGACGCGTGCTTCATGGACGCGCCAGCCTTGGTCCACGCCCAGATCCTGGATGACGATCAGGCCGCGCAAGTCGAGCCCCAGGACCTCATTGGCCAGCAGTTCGGTGCGTTCCGGATTGAACGACTGATCGGTCAAGGCGGCATGGCTGCGGTCTTTGCAGCGCGTCGCGTCGGTGCGGACTTCGACCAGCTCGTCGCCGTCAAGCTGCTGCGGCGCGGGCTTTTCTCTGCGGTGGAACAAAAGCTCTTCCGGCGCGAACGACGTCTGCTGGCCAACCTCAGTCATCCCAATATCGCGCACCTGATCGATGGTGGCGTTACCGAGGCCGGCATCCCTTACCTCGTGCTCGAGTTCATCGAGGGCACCCGGCTCGATCACTTCGTAATTGAACATCGTCTCTCTTTGTGCGCGAGACTTTCGCTTTTTGCCAACGTTTGTCGCGCGGTGGAGGCTGCGCACCAGGCGCTGATCGTGCATCGGGATATCAAGCCCTCCAATATTCTGGTGACCGCCGATGGCACGCCGAAGCTGCTGGATTTCGGGATCGCCAAGCTGTTGCTGGATGAGACCGGAGAGGCGTCGCATCACACGCTGACGGCAGCGCTGACGCCCGGCTATGCCGCGCCAGAGCAGCTGGCGGGTGCTCAAATCACGACCGCGACGGACGTGTATGCGTTGGGGGTAATTCTGCACGAGCTGCTCACGGGACAACGCCCGAAGCGAGAGGGAGCGTCCTTGGCCTCCACGGTTATGGATAGACAGACAACCACCGCGCCTGGCGTGTTGCCCCTCCCCGCGTATCAGCTTCGGCGCGCATTGCGCGGCGATCTGGACAACATCCTCGCGCGCGCGCTCAGCGCTGATCCAGAGCGCCGATATCCTTCGGCCACGGCATTGATCGACGATGTCGAGCGCTATCTCGAGGGCCGCGCGGTCCGTGCCCATCCGCCTTCGCGCTGGTACCTTCTGCGCAAGTTCGTCGGCAGGCATCGGGCGCCGGCCGCCATAGTGGCTTCTTTGTCGCTGGCGGTGGTGGGTGCATTGGCGGGAGCCTTGTGGCAAGCACAGGCAGCGCGTGTCGAAGCTCAACGCGCAAACTCGGTGCGCGATTTCGTTGTCGATCTTTTCAGAACTGCCGAAGAAGCGAGTCCGAGAGGCCAACGCGCAACGCCTGAAGATGTCGTGGAAATCGGCAGCAAGCGTGTTCTGGAGAATTCGGAGCTTCCGGCCGAGACGCGCGCGGAGCTGCTCGGCGTCTTGTCCACGGTTGCCGTCAGCATGGGGTCGGAACACCAGACAGCTCCTCTCACTGAAGCCTGGATGGAGCTGGCTGACCACGTCTATGAGCGCAATGACCCACGCTGGATAGAGTCGCGTCGTGTTCGGGCGGAGTGGCTCGTTGAGCAGGCGCGATTCGCGGATGCCCGGGCGCTGCTTGCTCCGTTGCGTGATGAGCTGCTACGGCGCAAAGACGCTTTGGCAACGGACACCCTGCTTACCATGCTGCTTGCCATGAGCACGGATGGCGGTAAGGATCAGATTGATGAGGCGGCTTCACTCATGCGCCAAGTCCGCGAGCAGGCGCTGGGCAACCCGACGCTCGGGGCGCGCACCGTGCTCAGCGTATTGATTGCCGAGTCCAATCAGCTTTCCCAGTTCCACCGTTTCAGGGAGGCCCTGGAACGAGGTGATGTGGCGATCAATTATTGGAAGGCGCACGAATTGCCCGCGACGAGCGATCTGCTGTGGCTCTACGCAAGCATCGGCAACGCTGCAAGTTCGCTCGGTGATGCCGCGCGAGGCGAAGCGGCCTATCGAGAGGCGATCGCACTATCGGAGAGCATACACGCCCGCCCTCATGCCGATACCGCATGGTTCATCGGTCTGCTCGGCAGCTATCTTGTGTCCCTGGGACGCGTCGAAGACGCCGAACCGTACGTCCTCAGCGGCCTCTCGATGCGTCGCGAGCTGCTCGGAGAATCGCATCGCAGCACACTATTCGCGCTCGCGGCGGCGAGCCGCCTGCGTGCGTTGCAAAAGCGACCGGACGAGGCCATCGCTTTGCTCGATGAGGGCATCGCGACTTGCGATCGCGCGCGGATGCAGGACGAGGCTTGCGTCCGACTTTTGCAGACCCGCGGTCGACTGCGAACCGGGAGGCGCGAGTTCGCTGCAGCTGAGGCAGACCTTGCTGCAGCCATTGCCATGCAGGGTCTCTTGAGTGGCGAGGACAGCCCGATGATTGCGTCACAACTGGCTTACATGGCGGAAGTGCAGCAGGGGTCGGGGCGCTATGCAGAGGCCATCGCAACCGCGACCCGGGCGCTAAGTCTGATGGACAAGGCCGGCGGTGGCCACTGGGGCGATCGCGCTGCGGCACAGCTGCAACGCGCATTGGCCAACCTCGCCCTGGGGAACGCGCGCGCGGCATTGGACGAAATGGCCGAAGCAGAGCCTGTCTTCACGAAGGCCGCACCTGAGAACGTTCGCACACGCGTATCGATGCTTGACGTGATGGCGCGCGCCATGCTTCTCCTCGGGCACGGCACAGATGCCCGGTTGACTGCGGGACGTGCTCTCGCCATTGACGACGCTCAAGCGAAATCCGACCCGGCGATCATCTCGCGCTTGCGCCAAATCGCCGCTACCCGCCGCGACGACTGACTCGCCCGGGTCAGCGCACTGCCGCAGGCCACACTTGTTGCGGCATCTGTCGCTGTTCGCCCCGATGTGACGTTTATCAGGGTATCGACCCTGCCTTGCCATGCAGCGAGCGCAAGTTTCCTCACGCGCTCGGATGGCGCAGGAACGACGCCTACCGCGGACCGGCGACACGGCCCGCGCAAGAGACTTCTACGCATGACCCTGGCGACTCAGTTCCCTATCGCTATCTTGTCGGTCACCCTGTCACTCGCTCCACCGACAGGCGACTGGATCCCCGCGAGCATCAACGGTGATTGCAACGCAACCGATGTCCATTTCTCCGACTCGGTGCACGGCTTCGCTACCTGTTCGTCCGACAAGGGCATGGTGACTGACGATGGTGGACTGAACTGGACGGTGTTTCCCACCCATCTGCAGCAGAGCCTGGTATTCGCCTTCGACGCCGGTGGTGATGTCCTGTACGCCGCGCGCAATGGTCTTTACCGCAGCGTTGATCGGGGACAGAGCTGGAACGAGATCGGTGGCCTCAGCAGCAACGACGGTAGCGTGCTCGACGTGCATTTCAAGGCGGACGGCAATCTGGTCGCAATCCAGGGGCCGGAACTGCGCTTCAGCGACAACGGCGGGGCGAATTGGGAGAGCGCTTTCTCGCTTGAGTACCCGATGGCCGTTCATGAGCTTCATTTTCCGGAGGGCCAAGAGCTGACCGACAGCGTCGGGTATGCAACGGGCGGCGTGACCTTTGATGGATTCAGCGAAGGCAGTGTGCTGAGGACGATCGATGGCGGACATCATTGGACTCCGCTTGCCTTCCCGAATGGGCACATCATCGCCGCGACCTTCTTCGATGCGGACAGTGGCGTCGTCGCGACCCTCTTCGGCAATGTATACACCACTGCCAATGGCGGTGTGAGCTGGGAGTCTGCCGGCGCGCTCCCGGACAACGCGATCCTGATGGATCTTGTCCATCGCGATAACAAACACTGGATTGGCGTTTCACTTCAAGGGTGTCTCTACGAGACCACCGACGGCGGCCGTGCCTGGAAAGCAGCCTATTGCGATTCCAAGAATCGCGGGCTGATAGCGCTCGCGCCGGCCGGTGGTGCGCTCGTCGCCGTCGGCAACGACGGGCTCGTGTTGTACGAAAATCGCGTGTTCGCCGACGGCTTCGACTGAGCCCGCGCCGGGCCAATTTCACAACATCAGACTGCCGGGCAGCGTACGAGCCTTGCGAGGGAGCCCCTTCCATCCTCTGCTGCGTTTGGACCGATGTTGGTTGGCGCTACTCTCCCCGATTCGTCGTTTATCCGTACACACGGATGCCATGGCCATCCGCCGCGCGGCAATGGCCGTGCCTGTGTAATCGCAAACAAAGGAATTGCCTTCATGACAACGTTTAAACCACTTCGCGCAACTTCCGGTGCGTTGCGCACCGCGTCCTTCCCAGCGCGAGCGCGCATCACTGCCGCGGCGCTGCTTCTTGCCGGAGCTGGATTGAGTCCTTGCGCGCACGCTGGCGCGATCATCGTCGGTCGCAGCGGTACTGCGGGAGGCTGCACCGTGTCGACGATCCAGGCGGCGATCAATCGCGCCAACGGCTTTGGGGGCTACAACCTGATCCTGGTGACCGACGATGTGGCTGACGGTGTCTGGCACGAAAATCTCAAGATGGAGAATCTGCGCTCGGATCTGTCGCTGGAGATCGTCGGCGGTTTCAACAACTGTGCGGAGTTGGCGTCGACCGGTGACAAGGCCGATATCTACGGTGGTGATGAACAGCGGCCTGTGCTCAAGATTCGCGGACGCGTTGACGTAAAGCTGCGTAATTTGTGGATGGAGGGAGGGACGCGTGAAAACGGCATCACTTACGGTGGCGGGATATATTTCAAAGGATCGGGCAGCGTTGAACTGGCTAATATCAAGGTCACCCACAACTACCCACAGGGAATCGAATTCGACGGGTCCGGCGGCGATGCTCAGCTTAAGTTCGTCGGAGCAGTCGATGTGTCAAATCATGTATGGAATGGAATTGGAGTGAAAGGTACCGCTGAGCTAGTCATTCATGGCGACGGCAATACGATTCGTGAAAATGGTTGGCTTGGCATCGGAATCAGCGCGCCGGCCTTCGCAGACATAGGGGCAACGGGAAAGATTCTCTTCGGCAACGGAGAAGGTGGCATTGCAGTGGAGGGAATCAAGTCGAATCCAGGCCGCACCACGCGAATGTATTCGACCGACCCCGCGAACCCACTAGCTATCGAAGGGAACAGGGATAAAGCCGTGATTGTGAATGGCGTCGAGTCGCCTTATCGCCTGTGCCTGAAGAACGTCGCGATCACCAACAACACGGCCCACGCGATCTATGCTCGGGGTGCGCAGGCGCAGCTCGACCTGAACACAGATTGCGACTATCCGCCCGAGGCAAACTTCTCATGCGTCGCCCCCGGCGATGCTGGCTGCAACAGCATCGACCGCAATGTCACACCGCCGGGCAAGCCGCTGATCGCCGCCGTCGATGGCGCGCAGATCACCATCGATCGCATGCGCATCGTCGGCAACACGGCGAGTTCGATCCTGTCGACCAACCTCGGCACTGCCACCAGCGCATCGTCGATCACGATGACCAATTCGGTGGTCGCCATCAACACGCTGCGCGACAACCTGTTCGAATCGCTGGGTGACGGTATTGTCGACATCTACGAATCCACGATGGTCCGCAACGCCGGCGGTTTCGGGTTGAGCCTGGTCGGCATCGATCCGGGTCTGTTGCAGGTGACCAACAGCATCATCGACCAGCCGCAGGCGCTGATGGACCTGCAAGGTGACCCGGCGACCGCGCGGCTGAACCGGGTCATGGTAAGGAACAGCACGGGAGCGCACTTGGGAGACGACCTGCTGATAAGCGCGCCAGCCTACGTACCCAACTCGTTCCGATTGCAGACAGACTCGCCCGGCGTCGACTACGCGCCGCCCGGTGGTGGCATCGACTACGACGGCAATCCCCGCGACGTCGACACGATCGGCGTCATAAACAGATATGGTCCGCGTGACCTCGGTGCTTACGAATCACAGTCCCTGTTGTCCGACAGGATTTTCAAAGGTGATTTCGAGGCGGCGCCCTGAGTTGCCGATGCAAAGGGGCGTGACGCCTTGTGATTTCGAAGGCAATTCCGGGCACTGAGCAGGCAGTCCAACGAATCACTTTCGTCGGATGACAATCCCGGATTGCCTGCCTCGCAAGGCGCCGCTGCCATTGTCGCCACTGGCCTGCCCGCCGTTTTTGGCGCACCGGCGAATTCGCCATAAGGAACGCGTTTGCCCTTCGACGAAATGCCCGCGGGCTGCGCGCCAGTGCTACTGGCGCTCGCCGGTCGGATTTGGCGTTTATCCGGCAACGACAGTGATACAGCAGACATGCGGTCGCGTACTGCAAATCGACCATGTTATTTCCCTTAATTCAGGACTACAGGATGATATTTTACTCATTCATCGCTTGCGCGCTTTCGGAGAGTCATGGCGCAAAGATTGAATGCGCCCGCATGCGCTTGTGGCGGAAGATACCGATCTCATGCGCGCTGCTGGCGGGATTGTCGCTGGGCCACTTCGCAATGGCGGGTGTGATTACCGTGGGGAGTGCCGGAACCAACGGCAACTGCACCAAACCCACCTTGCAATCGGCGATCGATTACGCGCGCAATCTCGGCGGCTACAATGTCATCTACGTGACACGCGACGTGGCGGGTGCCGTTTGGCACGAAAACATAACGATGGAGAATCTGCCGCCCACGCTGTCGATCGACATCGTCGGCGGCTTCGACGACTGCGATGCCGGCGCGCCAAACGGTCATACGATCGTTTCTAGCACGCTTGGCAGCACACGACCGGTCTTCAAGATCAGTGGCGCCGGGACAGTCGGGCTGTATGCCCTCGACATCATCAATGGCAACGGAGGAACGCTGCATCACGCAGGCGGGATCGACTACCGGGGCAGGGGCAGCCTTGTGCTCGGCGACACCTCGGTGCGCGGCAACGGTCTTTCCGTGCACGAGCTCGATACGGCGGGTGGCATACATTTCGAAGGCAGTGGCGGACAAGCGCATCTGGGCTTCCTCGACGATGTTTTCGTGATGGACAACTCGTGGAACGGCGTCGTCGTCAGGGGCACAGCGACCTTCGTTGTCGAGGCTGCACGCGCGCGTTTCTGGCGCAACAGCGGCAGCGGCCTGGTCGTGCGCGCTCCGGCGACCGCGAGCATTGGTTCGTCTGGTGCCGTGTTCTCAGGCAACAGCCGTTTTGGAATGCATGTCGATACGTCAGCGATGTCCACTGCGACGTTGCGAACGCATATCTACTCAACGGATGCTGCCAATGTGCTTCAATTCTCCGCGAATCGCCGTGGCGCTCTGCTGGTGACGAACGCGGAAGGATCGCCGAGACACAACCTCTGCACACGAAATATCCGGATCGGCGAACACATCCTGAGCGGCGAATGGCAGGATTTCGCAGGCAGCGCAGTGCGCGTCGATGGGCCTGGCGCCCGTCTCGAAATGAACACCGTGGGTGGCGACTGTTTCTTCCCGTCACCGGCTGCGATTGTGTGTCTGTCCGAGCACTGCAACACGATCGCATCCAACACGGCGTCTGCCGGCAGCCCCCTGGTATCGGTTACCAACGGTGGAGCAGCCGTCATCGATCATGCCCACATTGCCAATAACACCGCGGCTTCGATCTTCTCGACAAACTTCGGGACCGGACTCAGCAACGCCATTCTGCTCGTGGCGACGAGCCTGGTTGCCGAGAACACGGTGAGCGATCACCTCGTCGAGGCAGGGGACGGCTCTTTCCTTCTCGTCAGCGAACTCACATTCGCCGCGAATGCCGGCACATTCCAGCACAGCCTGGCGAGCCATTCGCCAACCCTTCTCTCGATGGCCAGCAGCATTGTCGACCAGAACGAGCCCCTGGTCGCGCCAGGTAGCACCAGCGAGAACACAGCCCTTGACCGCGTCCTCACACGCAATGCTGTCGGTGCGCATGACGATGACGTGATCCTGATTGACCGGCCGGAGTTCGTTCCATTTTCCTATCGGCTGTCGGCCGGGTCGCCGGGCGTCGACTATGCCGTCGCAGTCGGTGGCAGCGATCTGGACGGTAACCCGCGTGATGTGGACACACTGGGCATCGTGAACATCGAAGGCCCTCGCGATCTCGGTGCGTTCGAATCACAGGTGCCAGCCTATGTGTCGGACCGCATCTTCGTCGGCAGCTTCGATTGAACCGCGTCGTCCTGGCATTCGCAATGATCTCCGGTTGCGGAGAGTACAGTGGAATGTGAGGCAATGTGCGCACACTTTGTGGCGATGAGCGTTCTCGCATCCTCGATGCATTTCGGGTTTCGCTTCTGCGCAGCTCACCTTGGCCCATCGTCGATGCTGAGTTTGCACCAGGCCGCTTTGGTGCCGGAAAAGTGGTGCGACTGTTTTCAGAAACGGACTCGTTGCCGGATCGCTTGATGGCGTGTCGCTCCCGCCGTCGATACAGCGTTTATCAAAAGTACAAGCATCGGAATTGGCTCGGCTGAACTATCGCCGGCGCATGCGTCTTCTTGCTTGTCGTCAACCGCCTGTGTGTCTGTCGCACGCCCCAGCGCACACACACAGGCGGCGCTCGTTAGCTACGAATCTCGTTCGGTTGCAGGAGCGGCGTGCCAAAACACCGCACACCTCGCCACGCGATCGCCGGCTCTTATTCAGCCGATCCAAAGGTGGTCCGAGCGTCCCGGCTACGCTCGAAACCGCGGGCAACACGCTCAAAAACAGGGAGGAAAATGCAAATGACAACGACGACGATCACATGCGCTGACGGTGTGCAATTGAGGAGGCACTGGCTCTGTGCGCCCGGTCGTGTGTCGGCGACCGTCATCGTTGCGCCCGGTGTGGCGGCACTCGAGGCGAAAGAGATTTCGCTGGTCGAGCTGACGGACTCTTGGGGAGGACGCTTTGTGCAATGCATCGGTGATGAATTTTGCCAGTGGAACGGCGAGGAAAAACCGCCAACACTGATTTTTATCGGTGATTCTCACGGTGATGCAGAGAGGCTTTCTACGCATTCGATAAACGCCAAAACCCGGTGGATCGAAACACGCGACGTATGCGATCCCCAAAAACAAAGTCTTTTCGAAATCGCCATCATGCCTATGCCGCCGGTGCCAGCGCTCGCGGGCTTTTCTGCTGATGCATCAGCACCCGAAGCTCTGATGTGCAAACGACGTCTGAAACCTGCTGGTTCGGAAAGGTTTCCGGGTAACGAGCTGCTCCGTTGCCGATAGGCGTTGTGAAAGCGCGCGGCACGCATTCACTCCGGAAGATCCTGAAAGCCACATGTGCAAGACGGTGCGTTTGCATGGTCACGAGAGTCGGCGCCCTTTCGGTGCCGACGGAACACGCAGTGGCAATCCGATCTTGGCTGGCGGGCATGGGCGCCAGCACGGATAGACATGCGCTCGCTGTGATCGAGCATATGTCGCCCCCGCGGCCGAATCGACGTTCTATGGGGTAGAGCAGCGGATCCATGCCGGTTACCGGCATTGCCGCCTCACGACAACAACGAGCGAGCGTCAGATCGTTGGCAGAAACAGCCTTCAGTCGCCTCGCGCCTTTTACGAATTCCCTCGGAGAGACGGTAATGACAGGATTTACCACGATCACATGTGCAGATGGTGTGCCGATCAAGGCGCGCTGGATGCGAAGCGCTGGACTGGCGGCGGCTACGGTAGTGGTAGCCCCCGGTGCAGCAGCCGAGGCGCGATTCTACGTACCGTTCTGCGAATACCTCGCGGCAACAGGGCTTGATGTATTGCTCTTCGATTTTCGCGGTATCGGTGAGTCCGTTGTCCGTTCTGGTTGCGGGAATGCGGGATTTCTCGACTGGATAGAACAAGACTATCCAGCAGTCATCTCACATGCGCGCGCGCATGGTCGCTCTCCCTCGCTTGTCGTCGTTGGCCACAGCGCGGGCGGGTGGATGGCAGCGGCGCAGGCGTGCGCACGCAATGTCGACGCACTGATAGGCGTCGCAGCGCTTTCCGGGCATTGGCGTCACATGGCGCGACCGCATCGTTACGCACATTGGCTTGCATGGCACGCTCTGGTGCCCGTTGCGTGCAGAACGATCGGCTTTTGGCCTGGTCGCATCGGCTTTCGCAAGAATCTACCGCCTGCCTTCGGCCTGCAGTTTTCCCGCTGGGCTCGGGAAAGGAGGTTTGTCTTTTCGGAATCGGAGTTCGCACGAAATGCGTTGCAGTTTGAAGGGCGCCTGCATCTCTTTCAGATCGCCGATGATCCATGGGGCACGAAATCTGCCGTCGAAGCGCTTGAGCGGCAGTTGATCAACGCGAGGAGCAGCGTGATCGAGACGGTTCCGCGAGATCGGGAAACCAATCATTCGATCGGACACTTCGGTGCTTTTCGAAAATCGAACGCGGCGAGGGTTTGGCCGCTTATCGCCAACGCCGTCCATGGCACTCGCCGTGTTTCATCGGTTCCTATCCGGGCGTCCGGGCCATTGGTTGCGGATAATGGGCCGACGACGCCGGACAGGCACGCGGCGCGCTATTGAGACGTCAGCGCCAACACGTTTTGCGAAATCACCCCGCATTTCGTCCACAGACTGCATGCGCTGAATTCGTGACTCTGCGCATGGCGCTCCGGTCGCGCATTCAACGTTTATCGCTAGTGCCTAGAGCGGCGATGCGCTTTCTACGGGTCCTTTCGTCAATGGCCGAGAAAAGAGCGCTTGCCGGACACGTTTGCACGCTTCGCGGTCCAGGAGTGGAAATGAATACCATTGTCAATCCAATGAGCGGGAGCCGAAGCGATGCCCTGCATCAGCGCAACCACGGTTTCATCGATCAAGCCGACCGGGTCAAGATCTCTGGAAACGGATTGGAATGGTCGACAGGGAAGGTTTCTGGCCGGCCGCTCACACGCAGTCTCCCGTCACGAGTCGCTGGCACAACCGTAAGCTGGTTGAGCCGCCTCGCATCCGTGGGTAGTGCGGCTCAACGGGCCGCGAAATGCGGATTGCTCCGGCGTGCGGGTGGGGCGATGTCGACGCGCAGTTTGTGCGCCGACATGACCTCCTCGCAGCTCAATTTTGATGGCGAACAGTTGGCCGTTTACGCTTGGGGGAACCCCACGCTTGAGCCGCTCGTGCTGTGCTGTCACGGGTGGTCGCGCACTGCCGGGGAGTTCATGCCATGGATAGCGCCGCTTCGCCAGGCGGGATATGCCATTGTTTGTTTCGATCATCTCGGGCATGGCCGCAGTAGCGGATCACAGGCATTCTTGCCGGAGTTTGTCGATGCCCTTCATTCGGTCAGCGAACGCTATGCGCCAGCAGCGGCCGTGATTGGCCATGGTGTGGGAGGCACAGCAGCGATGGTGGCCTTGTCGGAAGGCTTGAAGGCGGATCGAGCAATCCTGGTCGCGCCGGCGAGCGACCCGATGGGTGGTGGCACAAGCCTCGCACGCGCTGCCACCCCTGCAAATTCGCTCACCGCTCGCCCACGGAACGACGACGTGCGCAGAGAGATTGGTGTCCCGGCAATGGGTGCCCGATCGGCGGCGCCCGCGATTGGTCGCCCTGGCCTGATCATCCACGATATCCACGATCTCGACATCCCGTGGTCCGAGGGTGCCATCTGCGCGCGCTACTGGCGGAATGCAAGGCTTCTCAGCACGTCACACTTGGGGCATGAACGAATTCTTCGCGATGCAAGTGTGATTGATGCATCACTTGGTTTCCTGCAGGGCGAGACGGTGGGGCAGAGGGTTCTTTCATCCGGGACGTTACCGTTCGATTTCGCGTGATTGGGCGCGGCCATTCCGGCAGATCAGGAGCCAGACGCACTATCAAGTGGTCGGATCGGGTGATGTCGGCCGGGTTGCGAAGCGAAATGGGCAGAACTTGGCGCTCACGCAGCGCAAACCCCGGAGATAGCCAGTGAATTCTTGCGTATCGTTTTCACGATCGGCCTCGCCATTCCAACTTCCGCTTTCAAGGGGTCGCCAGTGCTGTTACTTGCACCGGCATTTACCGCCGACGAATTTGAAAGGATCGAAGCGTCAACGCCCACTGACCCCGCGCGACCAGATCAGGCTTTCGCCACGTAAGCCGAACACCAGCCCTTGCCTCGCACGGCCTTGCCCGGAAAGAGTGTGCACGGGGCGTATTCCGATCCGGCGGCGCCCTGGTAGAAATTGCAGTTCGCGCACTGCTGGGTTGGCTTGTGGTTCGGAAACTTTGCCGAATCCGCCTTGGCCGAATCCTCGACATAGCCCAGTGCCTTTGCGGTTGCATCGTCGCTGGTCAGGTGCGGCAGGTCGTCCGCTCGCGCGAATTTCGGTGCGACCGACGCGAGGGTGATCACGCCGACACTGGCACCCGTCAGGCGCAGGAAATGGCGGCGCGGCTTGTTGATGTTGGAAGGATGATCTTGATGGCTCATTGCGGCTTCCTCATAGTGGGTTTGCTCCTGCGCTCAAGTACAGGGCGTGATGCGGGACCGAGTATCACCGAACGCGGATCTCCGGGGCGAATTGAAACTGCATCGCATTCCTATCCGCGAGGGCGGCGCGGACCCGGTGCTGAATTTGTGCCCTGATGCGCATCGATCGCGTCGATCCAGCCGGCCTTTGAGTCCGGAAATGCGTCGGCATACGGCACGTACGGCTTGATGTCGAGGATCGGTGTCCCGTCGAGGAGATCGACGCCGCGTACGCGAAGCGTGCGACCTTCGATGGCGACCAGTTCGACCGCCGAAAGTCCAATCGCGTTCGGGCGATGCGGCGAGCGAGTCGCCAGCACACTGCGCTTGCCGCCACCGCGGGGCGGACGGACTTGCGCTTTCCAGCCTTCGCTCCGATCAAAGATGAAGATCAGCCAGATGCGTTCGAAACCCGCGAGATCGCGGAATGCCGCGTCGGGGATTTCAGCGATGAATTCGATCAGGGCTTCCGAGGATTTGCCCGTTTCGGTGCCTTCGATCACGCTCGGTTGGTGCGGCGCATCGATGCGCCGGGCATACGGCGAACGGACCAAGGCGATCGCATGCAGGCTTGGCAGTACGGGGCTGGACATGATCGCCTCGGGTCGGGATGGCGCAGGAACCGATATTGACTGTGCACGAGAATCTTACGGAGCGGTTCGCAATCCCGCCAATCCGTCCTAAAATTGCGGTTTATGCTGCAGGAACACCGACCATGAGCCAGATTGCCGTTCCCGTTTCCTACGGTGAGTTGATCGACAAGATCACGATTCTCGAAATCAAGTCCGAGCGTATCGGCAATGCCGAAAAGCTCGCGAATGTCCGTACCGAACTCGATCTACTCAATGCGACCTGGTCGGCCGATCCGCTGGCGGCGACCGATATCGGCACGGAGCGTGCAAAGCTCCGGACGGTCAACGAAGCCCTTTGGGACATCGAGGACCGTATCCGCGTCAAGGAAAAGGCGAAGGCGTTCGATGCGGAATTCATCGAACTGGCGCGCGCGGTCTATTTTCGCAACGACGATCGCGCCGCCTACAAGCGCGAGATCAACGCGAAACTCGGTTCGACCCTGGTCGAGGAAAAATCCTACGAGAACTATCGCTGACATGCCCGGCAGCCGGATCGGCCGATGGCTCGTCGCAGGCGTGATCCTTGCGGGTGGGGTCGGGCTTTCGACGCTATCGACCGCGATCGGTTCGACCCCAGCGGAGCGTGGCATGGTGCATCAGAACGATCGAGCAGAGGCCGCTTCCGAGCGGGTGAGGCCCGGGCTCGAGACGGATCTTCGGGCTCTCGGGCTGCAGTTCGGATCGCCGGTTTTCATGCGCATCTTCAAGCGCGAGAAGGAACTGGAACTGTGGATCGAAGGCAAGGAGGGGCGATTCGCTCTGTTTCGCACCTACCCGATCTGCGCGTACTCGGGCGAACTCGGCCCCAAGCAGCGCCAGGGCGACAACCAGGCGCCAGAGGGCTTCTATCGCGTTTCCGCAGGGCAGCTCAATCCGCAGAGCCGGTTCCATCTGGCCTTCAATCTCGGTTATCCGAATGCCTATGACCGCGCGCGTGCACGGACCGGGGACTTCCTGATGGTGCATGGTTCTTGCGTCTCGATCGGCTGCTACGCCATGGGCGACGGGGACATCGAGGAGATCTACACACTGGCCGCAGCCGCCTTGAACAATGGCCAGAATGGCTTCGAGGTGCATGCGTTTCCTTTTCGCCCAGATCACGCTGCCCTTGACCACGAGCGCCACTCTGCCTGGTTCGCGTTCTGGGGCGAACTTGCGCCGGCCTACGAGGCCTTCGAGCAGACGCGCAAGCCGCCGCGCATCAGTGTGGATGGTCTTCACTATGCGATTGTGGCGAGACCCTGAGCGGTTCCCGTCTGTTTCATTGGCGGAGCCCGAGCCGGAAAAACCGGATCCAGCGAACGCGCAGACTCGACAAGCTGACATGAAATGAATCCGTACGGCATGCCGCGTTACACTGCCGATTGAAGCGCACTCAAACGGGCGCGCCGCGCGATGCGGGGTCGTCGATGCCAGAAGTGATGGGAATGAGTGCCGAGCAGCTCGATGAGCTTTGCCAGAACTGGCCAGGCGCAACGCGTGCGATCAAGTGGGATGTCGATCTGGTCTGGAGTGTTTCGGGGAAGATGTTTGTCGTCATGTGCGCACTCGGACCCGACCGCGGACGTCTCAGCTTCAAGGTCGGCGCCGATCGATTCCTCGAGATGACCGATCAGCCCGGGATAACGACTGCGCCCTACATGGCACGCGCCTACTGGATCAGCATCAACGAGACAGGCGCATTCAGCGAAGCCGAGCTCGCCAATCACGTTCGCCAGTCCTACGAGCTTGTGCGTGCAGGCCTGCCGAAAAAAGTGCAGCGCGCACTCGGCGTCACTCTGGTTTGATTCTTGCCGATCTTCGTGGTGTCACGCGTCATGCGCGACGGTTAAACTAATCGCTGCAACCACAAACGATCCGGTGCATGCATGGCGGGCCAGGGCGATTCGACGCGAGCGATATTCTTTGCCCTCGGGGCCAACTTTGCGATCTTCGTGGCCAAGCTTGCGGCCGCATTGGTGACAGGTTCCGGGGCGATGATGGCCGAAGCCGTGCATTCGCTTGCCGATTGCGGAAACCAGATCCTGCTTCTGTTCGGCATGCGCCAGGCGAAGAAGCCCCCTTCGCCGGATTATCCGCTGGGCTACGGCAAGGCCGTTTATTTCTGGTCGTTTCTTGTCGCGCTGATGCTGTTCAGCGTCGGCGGCATGTTTTCGCTGTACGAAGGCTGGCACAAGCTGCACGAGGATCAGCTGCTGACCTCGCCCTGGATCGCGGTGGGCGTGCTGGTTTTCAGCATCATCGTCGAAAGTGTCTCGATGCGTGCCTGCATGGTAGAAGTCAACAAGGCACGCGGAGATCGCAGTCTGTGGCAGTGGTTCCGCTCAACGCGTCAGGTCGAGCTTGTTGTCATCTTCGGTGAGGATCTCGCCGCATTGCTCGGACTCATGCTGGCGCTCGTGGCAGTGGTGATGTCGATGCTGACTGGCAATCCGGTCTGGGATGCGATCGGCACGCTCGCGATCGGAGCCTTGCTCGTCATCGTTGCGGTGTTCATCTCGGTCGAGGTCAAGGCGATGCTGATCGGACAGAGTGTCGAGCCGCACACGCGCCAGCAGATGCGCGAATTTCTGGAGCAGCGGCCCGAAATCGAAAAACTCTACAACCTGTTGACCTTGCAGCTCGGCAACGACGTCATGGTATCGATCAAGGCAAAGATGCAGGGAGAAAAATCGGCCGTCGGCATGATTGGGCAGATCAATGCGATCGAGCGCGAACTCAAGCGCCACTTCCCCGAAGTGCGATTCAGCTTCTTTGAACCCGACGTCGATGATGCCGACGAAGCGGAAATTGTGGCTCAGTGAATGCGTACGCCGATGCCCACCCCGAGGTTCACGCGCGGCCGCTTGTCGAACACGAATCCCCACGGCCACACGGTGACATCCTTCGCGCGCAGCAGCGGATAGAGATAGTCGTGCTCATCGACGAGACCCAGACGCGAGCCGGTGATGAACCCGTGCACGCTCAGATGTCGGCCGGCAGGATAGTCAAACGGCTCGACAAAACCGGGCAGGACAAGAATGAAACGACCTACCGTCGGTGAATCGGGCATGGGTTGCTGGTCGCGGTCGAGCGGATAACCAACAATCTCGACTTCCGTCGTCTGTTCGCGATTCTCGACCGCGATGATGCGGCCACCCCAGATCACTTCGGTTCCGGCATAGCGATCCGGTGCTTGCTGCACATCGCTGGCGACGACGGCGGTGATGTTGCCGGTGTCGTTGAAAACCGGTGTGGCGCAAGCGGCGAGTATCGCGCAGGCCAGGGTGAGGACGAATGCGCGCAGGTCGAGTCGAGTGGTCATGTCCGGCATTGTCCAACGTCAACGGCCCGGAGTCATCCACTGCAACCGCGGTCAGCCGTGTACCAGCCATTCGAGACGATGCTGACCGTAGCGACCCTGTCCGAGCAGGGTTTGCAGGCTGGGCAGCAATTCCTCGAGCTGACGCTCGAACTTCCACGGCGGATTGATGATCGCCATGCCGCAGCCATTGAGACGAAGCGCCGAATTGTCCGGATGCAGGAGCAACTCCGTGACCAGCACCTTGCCGAATCCACTTGAAGTCAGCCAACGATGGAAAGGCTGGACCTGCTGGCGCAGCTTGATCGGATACCACACGGCATAGGTGCCGCTGGCCCAGCGCTTCGCCGCATCCGCAAGCGCCTTCTCGATGACGCGGAACTCACCATCCTGAGCCTCGAACGGTGGATCGATCAGGACGAGGCCACGCCGCACTTTCGGCGGCAGCAATGCATTCATCGCCCCGTACCCGTCACGTTCGTGGATCGCAAAACGGGCATCGCCGCGCAATGCGGCCTTGAGCGCCATGCAATCCTCGGCGTGCAGTTCGCAGAGGACGCCGCGGTCCTCTTCGCGCATCAGCAGGCTCGCGATCAGCGGTGAACCGGGGTATTCAACGATTTCGTCCCGCCCTGCATTGAGTGAACGAACGAGGTTGACGTAAACATGGACGAGAGTCGGCAGACGTGTTGCAGTCAGCAGACGCTGCACACCGTCGGCCGCTTCGGCGGTGCGCGTTGCCTCCGCGTCGTCGAGCAGGTAGCGGCCGCGACCGGCGTGGGTGTCCATGTAGCTGAAAGGCTTCTGCTTGGATTTGAGCGCCTCCAGCAGACCGATGAGGATCGTGTGCTTGAATACATCGGCAAAGTTGCCGGCATGGAACGCATGACGATAGTTCATGGACTTCCCGATGTGCCGCGTGAGGGCGGCCGAACCGAAGCCGAAACATAACCGCCGGCTGGTCCGTCGGCAAGGCTGTAAAAAGGTACACGCACGCAGTTCGGGCGGCAGGCTGGCGATGGCGAAAAAGTCGCGGTGTTTTCTTTGCGGTCGTTACCTATGGCCATGTCCCTGCCACCCGCCCGGGTGATAACTTTGAACAATCTTTGTCCTGGGGATTGAAGCATGAGAACGCTGTTGAAATGGGTGCTGCGACTGGTTCTGCTCGTGGTCGTGCTGGCCGGAATCGCGTTCGTGCATGTGTGGTATTTCAAGCCGCTCAAGATAGACTGGTTCTACGGCCGCGTGTTCGGGCAATTTGCCCTGCAAAGCCCGCAGATGCTGAGCAGCATGCGCATCCTTCCGCCGTGGGCGGATTTCTACAGTGACAAGCTCGACGACGCCTCTCCGCAGCATGCCGATGAAATGGCGGCCATGGTCAAGGCCGATCTCGACATGCTGCACCGCTACGACCGCGATGCACTCGATGAGGACGGCAAGCTCTCCTACGACGCGCTCGAGTTCTTCCTGAGCGATCAGGTTGAAGGTGCGCGCTTCCGCTTCCATGATTTTCCGGTCAACCAGATGTTCGGCGTCCAGTCGAACCTGCCGAACTTCATGGCGCAGACACACCAGGTCAACAACGCCTCGGATGCGGAGAACTACATCAGGCGGCTTGATCGTGTGCCCGAGCATTTCTCGCAGGTGATCGAGGACCTGAGACTGCGCGAGTCCAGGGGCGTGATCCCGCCGAAGTTCACGGTCGACAAGGTGCTCGACCAGATGAAGGCTTTCATCGCCGTGCCGGCTGCGGAGAACATGCTGTACACGAGCCTCAAGGAGAAGCTCGACAAGCTCGGTACCGCAGCCATCGACCCGACCGGGCAGGGTGAGTTGCTGGCGCGCGCGCAGGCATCCATCGATGGCAAGGTCTATCCAGCCTATCGCGACCTTATCGCCTACTTCACGGCGTTGCAGCCGAAGGCGACCGACAACCTCGGTGCCTGGAGCCTTCCCGATGGCGATGCCTATTACGCCTGGTGCGTGCGCAGCCACACGACCACCGACATGACGCCGGCACAGGTCCACGAGCTGGGTCTTTCCGAGGTTGCGCGGATCAGCGCGGAGATGGATGCAATCCTGCGCGATCGCGGATTGGTTGACGGCAGCGTTGGTTCGCGTGTCCAGCAACTCGCGCGCGAGCCTGAGCAGATGTACGCGAACACGCCGGAAGGCAAGGAAGCGATGATCGCCCGCTACCAGGCCATCCTCGATGACGTCAACGCCAATCTCGGCGATGCGTTCAATCGTCGCCCGAAGCTCGGCGTCGAGGTCAAGCCGGTGCCGGCGTTTTCCGAGAAGACCGCGCCGGGCGCCTACTACCAGGGCGGCGCATTCGATGGCTCACGTCCTGGCGTGTTCTTCGCCAACCTGCGCGATCCCGGCGAAACGCCGAAGTTCGCGATGCGCACGCTGGCCTACCATGAAGGCATCCCCGGGCATCATTTCCAGATCACGATCGCGCAGGAACTCCAGGGCGTGCCGTTCTTCCGCCGCGTGCTGCCGTTCACGGCCTATTCGGAAGGCTGGGCGCTCTACGCCGAACGCCTGGCCTGGGAAATGGGCTTCGAGAAGGATCCGCTCGACAACCTCGGTCGCCTGCGTGACGAGATGATGCGTGCGGTGCGTCTGGTCGTCGACAGCGGCATCCACTACAAGCACTGGACGCGCGAAGCAGCCATCACCTACATGCTCGACAACACCGGCATGGGCGAGGGCGACGTCACCGCCGAAATCGAGCGCTATTTCGTCAATCCGGGGCAGGCCCTCGCCTACAAGGCCGGCATGCTCAAGATCCTCGCGCTGCGCGAGAAGGCGAAGCAGGAACTCGGTGACCGCTTCTCGCTCAGCGAATTCCACGACGAGGTGCTGACCCACGGCGCGCTGCCGCTGTCCCTGGTCGAGCGGGTGATCGACGACTGGATCGCGCGCAGGAAGGCCGGGTGACAACCATCAGGTTCGCCGGCTGACGCCTGCTTCTGATCACGCGGACAGCGTCACCGCATGCTTCCAGTGCGCCGTACCGGCGCACTGGAGAGACGCATGAATCTTTCGGTCGAACAACGCGAAACCCTCAGCCGCTGGTTGCCGACGCTCCTGGTGATCGGGGTCGCGTGGCTAGTCGCACGTGGGCTCAAGCGCGCGTTCTGGACGGTATTCGGGATCGGATGGCTGATGCACTGGAGCGGCGGACGCTTTCCGTTCTGGTCCTGACCGCGACCTCAACGCCGCGTCAGGCTGCGCGTTCGCCTGCATCGGTCACGACCCGTCCGCGCAGCGAATTGGCCATGACTTCGGTAATCACCACGTCGATGAACTGGCCGGCCATGCGCGCGTGACCGGCGAAATTGACCTTGCGCATGTTTTCGGTGCGTCCGGTCATTTCTCCTGGATCGCGCCGGCTGGGGCCCTCGACGAGGATGCGCCGGGTCGTCCCGAGCATCGCCTCGTTGATCCTGCGGGCGTTCTCGTTGAGTGCGGCCTGCAGTCGCGACAGACGTGCCTGCTTGGTTGCATGCGGTGTTTCATCGGCAAGATTCGCGGCGGGAGTACCCGGGCGCGACGAGAAAATGAAACTGAAGCTCTGGTCGAAGCCGACCTCGTCGATGAGTTTCATCGTCTTTTCGAAATCGGCGTCGGTCTCGCCCGGGAAGCCGACGATGAAATCGGACGAAACGCAGATGTCCGGACGCACGGCGCGCAGCTTGCGGATGCGCTGCTTGTACTCGAGCGCCGTGTATCCGCGTTTCATCGCGGCAAGGATGCGATCGGACCCTGACTGCACCGGCAGGTGAAGATAGTCCGCCAGTTGCGGGACGCTTGCGTAGGCCTCGATCAGCGAATCGCTGAACTCCATGGGGTGCGACGTGGTGAAACGGATCCGGTCGATACCGTCGATCTGGGCCACGGCATGGATCAACAGGCCGAGATCAGCGGTGCCGCCTTCATGCATCGGTCCGCGATAGGCGTTGACGTTCTGACCAAGGAGATTGATCTCGCGAACACCCTGCTCGGCGAGCTGGGCGACTTCCGTGAGCACGTCATCGAACGGACGGCTGATTTCCTCGCCGCGCGTGTAGGGCACCACGCAGAAGCTGCAATACTTCGAGCAGCCTTCCATGATCGAGACGAAAGCACTCGGGCCTTCCGCGCGCGGCTCGGGCAGGCGATCGAATTTCTCGATCTCGGGGAAACTGATGTCGACCTGCGGTTTGCCGCTGCTGCGTCGCGCCTCGATCATTTCGGGCAGGCGATGCAGGGTCTGCGGGCCGAATACCAGATCGACGTAAGGCGCACGCTTGACGATGGCCGCTCCTTCCTGGCTCGCCACGCAGCCGCCGACGCCGATCACCACCGATTCCTTGCGCTGCTTGAGCTCCTTCCAGCGCCCGAGCTGGCTGAATACCTTCTCCTGTGCTTTCTCGCGGATCGAGCAGGTATTGATCAGGATGACGTCGGCTTCGCTTTCATCCTCGGTCAATTCGAGTCCATGGGCCGCGCCAAGCACGTCGGCCATCTTCGCCGAGTCGTACTCGTTCATCTGGCAACCGTGGGTCTTGATGTAGAGCTTTCCGGACATGGGTTCTGGAGAATTGCCAGCAAACCCAGTAGTTTACGCACTGGACTTGAGGCTCGCCAGCAGCAGGGCGGCGAACTCCAGGCGTTTTTCGCACACTCATTGCCGTTGTGGAATCCCTGCGCACGACGATGGTTGACCAGTGCTTATGCGGCAAATCGCGAAAAATCAGATGCTTGGCGGCTTCTTCGTGATCGGCTTGATGGTCGCCGCGGGCGCCTGCGCGGACACGCTGTACAAGTGCGAGGGACCGGGCGGCAGCGTCGCCTACACGAACAAGAAGACCTCGTTCACGGGCTGCAAGGCCATAGGCAGCTACAACGCGAGCAAACCTGCCGCGGAAAGTGCGCAGGCAAAACGTTCGGTCGACTATCAGGAACGACCCGATGCGCGCGCAGGCAGTTCCGGCGTGGTGTCGACCGCAGCGATGATCTCCGCGCCGGTCAAACCGGTCATCGCCAGAACCCCGGCGGTCGAACAGGGCTCCAGGGTCATGACCAGTGCAACGACGGCCAAACCCGCGCCGAAGGTGTTGCGAGGGGCGGTTTATCGGGTGGACCGCAGCAGCGGAATCACCGAATACACCAATGTGCGTCCGAGCGATGGCCGTTTCGCCCTCCTGTTCACCTATATCTCGACCTGCGTCGCCTGCGACCTTCACTCGAGCATCAACTTCTCGCGTACCGCGTTGAACCTGGAAGCCTACAAGGACGAGGTGGCGCTGGCCGCCAGCGATTTCGGCGTCGATCCCGCTTTTCTGCGCGCCATCATGCATGCCGAATCGGCCTTCAACCCGATGGCGATATCGAGCAAGGGTGCGCAGGGCCTGATGCAGTTGATGCCGGGAACCGCCACCGACCTCGGTGTACAGGATGCATTTGATGCCGCGCAGAACATCCGCGGTGGCGCGCAGTACCTGGCCATGATGCTGAAGAACTTCAACGGCGACGAGCGCCTGGCGACCGCGGCTTACAATGCCGGCCCAGGTGCGGTGCAGAAATATGCCGATGTGCCGCCGTATGCCGAGACCCAGGTCTACGTCGAACGCGTGGCGACCTTGACCGATCGCTACCGCAAGGCGCTCTGATCCGGCTCAGGTTCCGGCGATCGTATTCGTCGGGCGCTGCATCAGGGTCAGCTCGACCGAGAACGATTTTCCCTGGCGCAGGACTTCCAGGCGGGCAAGCCGGCCCGGCGCCAATGCGGCCTCCTGGCTGCGAAGGTCCGCCTGATCGACGATGTCCTCGCCGTCGAGTTTGAGCAGGATGTCCCCACTCTGGATTCCGGCGGTGTCGGCAGGTCCGCCAGGCAACACCTCGAGCACGATGACCCCTTTCTGCGTGCCGGCGCCGGCTGGATTGACCGCGCCAGGGTCGGCATACTCCGCACCGAACCAGCCACGTATGACCATGCCGTGGCTGATGATCTGGTCGAGCACGGCTTTCGCGGTCGCGACCGGAATCGCAAAGCCGATGCCTTCGGCATTCTGCTGCGCATTGCTCGACCGTCCGTCACCGCCCGCATTGCGATAGACAGCGGTGTTGATGCCGACGAGTTCGCCCAGGGCATTCACGAGTGCGCCGCCCGAGTTGCCGAAATTGATTGCCGCATCGGTCTGGATGAAATCCTCGTAGGCGGACAGGCGAAGCTGACGCCCGGTCGCGCTGACGATGCCCATCGTGACCGTCTTGCCGACGCCAAACGGATTGCCGATCGCGAGCACGACATCGCCGACATTGACTTCGCCACGATCGGCGACCGCGATTGTCGGCAAGTCGGCACCATCGATCTTGAGCACCGCAAGATCGGTATCCGAATCGGCGCCGATCACTCGTGCCTGGGCAACGCGCCCGTCCGAGAGCAGTACCTGGATGTCGTCGGCGCCACTGATGACGTGGTTGTTTGTCAGCACGTAGCCATCGGCGCTGAAGACAACGCCCGAGCCCAGGCTGTGCTCCTGCTTCTTGTAGGCGGGGCCGGCGGCGATCGCGCCAAACAGGCGCCGCGTGACCGGATCGGGAACGATGCGGTATTGCCGCACGGTGGTGATCTTGTTTGCGTAGATACTGACAACGGCTGGCGCCGCGCGCGTGACCGCATCCGAGTACGAGACCGGCCCCTCGCCATGTGGGGAGGGGATCGGCGCCGTCCGTGCATTGCCCGGGGCGACCTCGACCGCCGTCGATCCCCGCAAGTGGTCGACCAGGGCAGGTGCTGCCAGACTCAGCACAAAGGCGATCGCCAGCCCGAGGATGACAAATCGCAGGATGAAGGAAAGTGTGCGGGTGGTCGAGTTGCGCATGAGGGGGCTGCGGATGGATTGCTCGTATGCGCGAGGCATCCTGCCGCGCCGACTTCGATTGTGCGGTGCGGAGTGCTTCGTTAAACTAGCATGATACTGCGGCACCCCCGCGATTTTTCCTGTTCCTTTCCTGATTTTTCAGCTAGCTACTGGTGGAGTGCCGGATGGCAAATGACGGCGTCGACAAGGGCCGCCGCAGATTCCTTACCGCAACGACAGCCGTCGTTGGTGGTGCGGGAATTGCGGTGGCGGCCATACCTTTCATCAAATCCTGGCAGCCGAGCGCACGGGCGAAGACCTCCGGTGCTCCGGTCGAGGCTGACATCGGCAAGCTCGAGATGGGCCAGATGGTCACGTTCGAGTGGCGTGGTCAGCCTATCTGGATCATCCGTCGCACCCAGGCCCAGCTCGATGCGCTGCCGGGCCAGGATTCCCGCCTCAAGGACCCCAAGTCCACGGTCGAGGATCAGCAGCCGAAGTTCGCCCAGAACGAATTCCGTTCGATCAAGCCCGAGCTGCTCGTGCTGGTCGGCATCTGCACCCATCTCGGTTGCTCGCCGAAGATGCATGCGGAACTGAAACCCGAACCGTTCGATCCGGAATGGAAGGGCGGCTTCTTCTGCCCCTGCCACAAATCCCGCTTCGACATGGCCGGCCGCGTCTATGACGGCGTACCCGCGCCGACCAACCTGGTCGTGCCGCCGTACTATTTCGTGGATGACACGCGGATCATGATCGGCGTAACCGAGGGAGCAGCGTGATGGCCAATCGACTGTCCCGGGCGGCGACCGGCGTGCAGGAATGGTTCAACGACCGTGCCCCGTCGTTCGGCCCGTTCTACCGCAAGCACATGACCGAGTATTACGCACCGAAGAACTTCAACATCTGGTACATCTTCGGTGTGCTGTCGATGGTGGTACTGATCAACCAGATCGTCACCGGCATCTTCCTGACGATGTATTTCAAGCCGAGCGCGGCCGAGGCGTTTGCCTCGGTCGAATACATCATGCGTGATGTCGAGTGGGGCTGGCTGATCCGCTACATGCACTCGACCGGCGCTTCGGCGTTCTTCGTCGTGGTCTACATCCACATGTTCCGCGGCGTCATGTACGGCTCGTACAAGAAGCCGCGCGAGCTGGTCTGGCTGCTCGGCATGCTGATCTACCTGGTCCTGATGGCCGAGGCTTTCATGGGCTACGTGCTGCCGTGGGGCCAGATGTCGTTCTGGGGCGCCAAGGTCATCATTTCGCTGTTCGGCGCGATTCCGTACGTGGGCGGCGCATTGACCGAATGGATCATGGGCGACTACCTGCCTTCGGACGCGACCCTCAACCGCTTCTTCGCCCTGCATGTGATCGCCTTGCCGCTGGTGCTCCTGCTGCTGGTCGTCCTGCATATCTTCGCCTTGCACGAAGTCGGTTCGAACAATCCCGATGGCGTCGAGATCAAGAAGGGACCGAAGGGCAATCGCTGGTCGGACAAGGCGCCGACCGATGGTATCCCGTTCCATCCGTATTTCACGGTCAAGGACACCTTCTATACCGGCTGCTTCCTGCTGATCTGCGCGTTCATCCTGTTCTTCGAGCCGACCTTCGGCGGGCTCTTCCTCGAGCACGACAACTTCATCGAGGCCAATCGCCTGGTCACGCCGGAACACATCAAGCCGACCTGGTACTACACACCCTTCTACGCGATGCTGCGAGTCATTCCGAACAAGCTGGCCGGAGTCATGGTCATGTTCGGCGCGATCATCGTCCTGTTCTTCCTGCCGTGGCTGGATCGCGGCAAGGTCAAGTCCTGGCGTTATCGTGGCGCGGGCTTCCGCATTGCCTTGTTCGTCCTCGGCATCTGCTTCGTGTGGCTTGGAAAGATCGGCTCCGGCCCGGGTACCGATCCGGCCGAGACCATCATCGGACGCGTGCTTACCGCTGCCTACTTCGGCTTCTTCATCTTCCTCTGGGTATACACGGCGTTCGGTTTCGAGAAGACCAAGCCGGTTCCGGAACGAGTGACTGGCCATGACTGAGACGATCATGCAGAAGACCCCACGATGGATTGCCGGTTTGCTCGTCGGAGCACTGCTGGCCGTTGCGCCAGCGATGGCATCGGAAGAAGGGGCATTGGCCTCCTCGAACGCAAGCCTGTCCGATCTCGGTTCGCTGCAGAACGGCGCAAAGATGTATTTCAACTATTGCTCGGGTTGCCACTCGCTCAAGTTGATGCGTTATTCGCGGATCGCCGATGACCTGCAGTTGAGCAAGGAGCAGGTCATGCAGAACTTCAATTTCACCGGTGCCAATTTTGGCGAGCAGATTCCGGCGACGATGTCCGCAGAGGACGGCAAGACGTGGTTTGGCGCTGCCCCTCCCGACCTTTCGCTGATGGCGAGAGCCAAGGGTGTCGACTACATCTACAACTACCTGAAATCGTTCTATCTCGACTCAAGCCGACCGATCGGCTGGAACAACACGGTCTTCCCGAACGCATCGATGCCGAATCCGTTGTGGGAGTTGCAGGGCATCCAGACTGCCAAGTTCAAGCCCGCCGAAGGTGACGTGCCGGCCGAGTTCGAGAAGTTCGAGATCCACCAGGCCGGCACAATGAATGCCGAGGAGTTCAACGCAGTTGCGCGCGATGTGGCCAACTTCCTGCAGTACGCCGCCGAACCGGCAGCGTTGCAGCGCAAGTCGATCGGCATCTGGGTGCTGCTGTTCCTGAGCGTGTTCAGCTTGCTCGCGTATTTCCTCAAGCAGGAATACTGGAAGGACGTGCACTGAACCCCGGCGTTGAACCGGGATGCTGTGTTCTTTCTCCGTCTTTTCCTTTCTGGGTCATGGGCTTGGGCCATCTCCGGATGGCCCGCCGGCTGGCGATCTATGCGGTTTCGCCACGGCGTAGTAGAGTGCCCGGCAATGGGCTGAGCCGGGGTATCCCCGGTTTTTGTGGTCGAGCGGATGGTGAATCCGCAAGGGGAGATGTGCCGACATGGCTTCGAGTCAGCGTTCCCGGGCTGTGCTTACTCTTTTTTCGGCGCGCGATTGCGTGCATTGCCACCGGGTCCGGCTGGTCCTGTCGGCCAAGGGCGTCAGCTACGACCATGTGGTCGTCGATCTCGACAATCCGCCCGAAGACCTGATCGAACTGAATCCCTACAATTCGGTTCCCACGCTGGTTGATCGCGATCTGGTCCTCTACGACACAAGCGTCATTTGCGAATACCTCGACGAACGCTATCCGCACCCTCCGCTGATGCCGGTTGATCCGTTGTCGCGGGCAAGACTGCGCCTGGCGATGGTCCGCCTCGAGAATGACTGGCTGACCCTGGTCGACCAGATCGAAGAGGGCGGTCGTGGGGCCGAGGCGGCGCGCAAGGCCTTGCGCGACGAACTGACCAGCAATGCGCCGGCGTTCAAGGCGTCAAAGTTCTTTCTAAGTTCCGAGATCAGTCTGGCGGATTGTGCATTCGCCCCATTGATCTGGCGATTCCAGGCGCTCGGCATCCAGCTGCCGCGCGAGGCGCAACCGATCGTCGACTACGGCGAGCGAATCTTCCACAGCCAGGCATTCACGCGCAGCATGACCCCTGAAGAGCGCGCCCTTCGCGCCTGAGGATCCAAGGTGCCGGAAAACGCAATGACGTCGAACAGGCCCTACCTGCTCAGGGCCATTCACGAGTGGATCAATGACAATGGCATGACGCCCTATATCCTGGTCGAGGCAAGCGCGCCGGGCGTGCGTGTGCCGCCTTCGACGATCAAGGACGGGCGCGTCGTGTTGAGCGTGGCTTCGCGGGCCGTGGCGCGATTCGAGATCGGCATGGAAACGGTGAGCTTTCTCGCGCGCTTCGGTGGGGTCAGTCACTCGATCGAGTTGCCGGTATCCGCCGTGCTTGCGATCTACGCCCAGGAAAACGGGCAGGGCATGATGTTCCAGTCCGAAGACCCGCCATCATCACCGCCACCCGAGCCGCCTGCTCCCGAGCAGCCCGCCAGGCGAGCGCGCCTGCACGTCGTCAAATAGGCGGAATCGGTATTGCGGGCGGCGTCGCCGACATGTCCGAACTCGGCATGCTGGCGCCCACCACCTGTTTCCCATGCATCCAGATGCTCCCGCGATGCCTGTCGGCGCCGTCGACGCTGACCTCGAAGCGGTAGCGCCGGAGGAGGGCCAGGCGGCCGTCGACCCTCTTCAGCTCAAGCCTGTCGAGCACGACGTTCTGGTCGAGCCATTGCAGCCCGGCCTGCTCGCACTGGCGGCGACTGTGTCGACTGGCGAGCTCGCGCAGCGCGAGCGCATCGAGCCAGATGGCTACGACCGCGCCGGTCAACAGGAAAAACAGCAAGGTGCCTGACATGGCGCCAGTCTGAGTGCGGTCGCGCCAGCCGGCAAGCCGGGGCATCGGATTGTCGGCAATGAAAGGATCATTTCGGCCTGATCCCTCATTCGGCGACAAAGGCATCGTGGGTCGATACTGCGCCAATTCACTGACAGTCCTTCGCGATTCGTTACAATCAGCGCGAAGGGTAGGGGAGCTGCCGTGACTGCGATTGATATTCCAGGCTACGTGATCCGACGCGAAGTGGGTGTCGGAGGCATGGCCAGCGTTTACCTGGCCTTGCAGACCTCCCTGGATCGTGAGGTCGCGTTGAAGGTGATGGCGCCGGCTTTGGCTGCCGATCCGACGTTTTCGAAGCGGTTCATGCAGGAGGCGCGGATGCTGGCCTCGCTGGCCCATCCGAACATCGTCCAGGTATATGACGTCGGCGTCACCCAGGCGCAGCTCAACTACTTCTCGATGCAATACCTGTCGGGCGGTGACTTTGCCCAGCGCGTGCGCATGGGTCTTTCCGACAAGGACCTGTTGCGCATTCTTGAAGGCATCGCCAACGCGCTCGGCTACGCCCATCATCGCGGTTACGTACATCGCGACGTCGCACCGGGCAATATCCTGTTCGACGTCAGCGACACCCCATTGCTGACCGATTTCGGCATCGCACGTGCTTTCAGTCAGTCAGCTCGCATCACCAGCGCCGGTATCTCGATCGGCACAAGCCACTACATGAGTCCCGAGCAGGCGCGAGGCATCGACGTCGACGCGCGGTCGGACCTGTACGGGCTCGGTGTGCTGACGTGGTTCGGATTGACGGGCAAGCCGCCGTACGAAGGCGCCGACGGATTCGCCGTGTCTTATGCGCACGTATTCGAACCGATTCCGCGGTTGCCCGCCGGGCTGGAACATTGGCAGTCACTGATCGACAAGGCATTGGCCAAGGATCCGGCCCAGCGTTATCAGGATGCGGAGGAATTCATCGAGGCGCTCGGCACCATCGAGCCGCGTTCGGCGGCAACGGGCTCCGAATCGCAGGATGCGCCGACCCGCGTCATTCAACGTGAAGCCCTCTCCAATGCGCTCAAGGCCCAGGAGGCGCCGACCCGGATCGGGGTATTGCCGACGCTGGATGAGTCGATCGTTGCAAACAAGACGCAAGCAGTCGCTGGAGCGGTTGCGGCGAAGCGCTCGTGGCTGCCGTGGGCCTTGGCTGCGGCCGGTGTGCTGTTGATCGGTTCGGTTGGGTACGTGTTGATTGCAGGGCGCGACAAGAAGCCCGGCATCGTTTCCGAACCCGCTGCGGCGACAGCAGCCAGGGTGTCGCCAAGCGCCGCTGTTCAAGACGAGCGGAAGACGGCTCTGGCTGCCACGGTCCCGGAGGCCCCGCGGGGCGACATGCAGATGCCGCTGGAACCGGCAGAGTCCGGTGCTGCCGAGGCCCCCGAGCTGTTTGCCGAAGAGCTTGACCTCGCAAGCATCCCGACCGTCGTGGATCCCGTGGTCGAACTGGTGCGGCAGGCGCGCGCGGACCTTGCCGGTTCGCGGCTGACCAATCCTCCGAGGTTCAACGCCTTCGAGCGTTTCAGCCTGGCCTTGAGGATCAATGCGGATTCCAAGCCAGCCAAGCAGGGCGTCCTCGACACGGCGCGCGCTTATGTCGATCTTGCGGACAAGTCGTGGGCATCAGGCAATCTTGCCGAATTCTCCGGTTTTCTCGACAAGGCGCAGGAAGTCGCCGGTTCGATGCCTGATGGAGCGGAGCTCGTCGGGGAGATCGGAAAGCGGCGCAAGAGCGAAGTCGACAAGTTGCTGGCCGAAGCCGGGGCAGCGGTCGAGCGCATGAAATCGGCGGACGCGCGGACGGCCTTCGAGAAGGCCGCTGTCCTCGACAAGAACAACAAGGCGGCACGTGACGGTCTGAAGCTGGTCGATCGCATCGGAAAACCCGGTTATGTTTTCCAGGACAGGATCGGAGATCGCAAGGCGCCGGAGATGGTGCTCGTATCGTCGAGCCTGGCATTCGCCCGACGTGAAACCACCCGTGGCGATTTCGGTATCTGGTGGCGCGTCGCCGGAAGCCGCCAGTTTTCCGGCAAGGGCCCCTCGTGCCGGGATCGTGAATCGATATTCCGCTCGTCACGCAAACGTGACTGGCAGTCGGCGGACATTACCCAGGACGACAGTCATCCCGTCGTTTGCGTGAGTTTTGGCGAAGCGGTGGCTTACGCCGAATGGCTCAGCAAGGAGACCGGCTATCGGTACCGCTTGCCGACAGCCGCGGAATGGGAGCAACAAGCAGGCAAGTCGCCGGCCGCAAGCTGCTCATCGGCGAACCTCGCGGATGCGGCCTACAAGAAAGCCTTCGATTCGAGAGCCGGCGCCGATTGCGACGACGGCTTTGCAGCGACGGCGCCAGCCGGGCGATTCCCAGCTGTTGCAGGTGTGTTCGACCTTGATGGCAATGTCCGTGAATGGGTGGCCGCCTGCGGAAAGGCAGCGGCGCTTTCGGCAGGGTGCCGGGAGCACGGGTTGCGCGGTCGCGGCTGGATGTCGACGGCCGACAAGGACGCCCTGATGATGAGCGACAGTTACTCCGAGGACGTGGCGTTGAACACGCTCGGATTCCGCCTTGTTCGCGAGATTGGCCAATGATCCGGCGCGCCTGCGTCCGGAGGGAGATGCAATGAAGTTGATATTTCCGAATGGAGAGCATGCTGCCGTCGACCTCGGTGAGGGAGTCACGAGGATCGGTTCCAGCAGCGACAGTCAGATCGTGCTCGTGGCCCCAGGTGTGGCGGTGAACCATTGCGAGATCGAAATTCGCGGTGGAAAAGCCGTCGTGCGCATTCGCGACCAGTCCGTGGCAACTGTCCTGAACGGTCGTCAGATCACCCAGGAAGGTCCGCTCAAGCCTGGTGACCTGTTGCTGTTCGGGCGCATCGGATGTCGCGTCGTCGCCAATGAGAAGCCAGCCGCGATGCCGGCGGCAAGCGTTGCGCCGGCGATGCGCGAAGACGATGGCCGGACGCGGGTGCGCATGGCCCTGCCGAAGTTCATGCTCCGCGGTGTATCGGGAGCGACGTTCGGACGCAATTTCGCCCTCGTCGGATCGATGACGATCGGTCGCCAGAGTGACTGCGGCATCCCGATTCCTGCGGAAGAGATTTCTCGCCAGCATGCGCGCCTGCAGGTGACTGCCGAAGGCGTCATGGTCGAGGACCTGGGCTCGGCCAACGGCACGTGGATCAACGACAAGCGCGTGCACACCGGCATGCTCAATCCAGGCGACGAGTTGCGCCTCGATACCGTCCGCTTCCTGTTGCTGGCGCCGGGAAGTCAGGCTCCGGCGGCAGCACCGCACCCGGTCGAGGACGCTGCACCGGCCAGCACGGGGTCAGGATCTCCGATTGGCTGGATCATTGGCGCCGTGGTGCTCATAGGTGCGATCGCGATCGGCGTGCTCAAATACCTCGGCAAGATCTGAATCAGCCGCGGTCTGGTTCGACCAGTCCAATGCGCATCGACAGGTCGACCGCGCGGATGTGCTTGGTCAACGCCCCGATCGAGATGTAGTCGACTCCGGTTTCAGCGATCGCGCGAACGCGATCGAATCCGACACCACCCGACACTTCAAGCGGGACTCGGCCATCGACTTCGGTGACGGCCTGGACCAGTTCGTCGAGTTCGAACTCGTCAAGCATGATGCGATCAGTGCCCGCGGCAAGGGCTTCGCGCAGTTCGCTGAAATTCTCGACCTCGACTTCGATCATGATCTCGGGGTGCAGGCGGCGGGCGAGTTTGACCGCATCGGCGATTGAACCGGCTGCCGCGATATGGTTTTCCTTGATCAGGATCGCGTCGTGCAGACCCATGCGGTGGTTATGGCCCCCGCCGGCGCGAACCGCGTATTTCTGCGCATTGCGCAGGCCCGGCAAGGTCTTGCGGGTATCAAGGATGGTCGTGCCGGTCCCCCGAATCGCCTCGACATAACTTGCAGTCACGGTTGCGGTGGCGGACAGGGTTTGCAGGAAATTGAGCGCACTTCTTTCCGCAGTGACCAGGGCTCGCGCCGGACCTGTGACGTTGCAGAGGACCTGGCCGGGCGCGGCGCGCGCACCTTCCTCGACCTGCCATTCGATCTCGACCGCCGGATCGAGTGCGTGGAAACAGGCATCGAACCAGTCACGGCCGCAGATGATTGCCGCTTCACGCGTGATCACGCGGGCAGTGGCGAGCCTCGCCTGCGGCAGGAGATCTGCCGTGACATCGCCGCTGCCGATGTCTTCGCGCAGCGCCCTTTCGACATCGGCGCGGATCGACTCGGGATCAAGGTCACTGATGGTTCGATGGATATGCTTGTTGATACGAATGCCCCGCTACACAATCGCCGGAATGCGCAGGCACCGGACGCGCCCTGGCGGAGGATATGACGCACCGCGGCTCTGCGCCAGCGCGCAACGGGATCAGGTTCAGGCGGGTGGTACGTTCAACCGGCAGGCGCGGCAGTCGAATCGCCGGACGAATGTGTCTGCTTGAGGCGCTCGACGATCGCATCGAGTGCCCGGTCAAACAGCGGCACCTCTTCCAGCAGCACGGCCGTACCGCGGCGCAATTCGACCGCAAGTGCTGAAACCGACTTGTCGCATACCTTCAGGCCGCGCCGGTTGACGAAGAGATACTTCGAGCTTATCGGGCTGATCCATGAAAGCTTGGCGCGTTCGCGGTTACCGCTCTCGTCGATGAATTCGATCCAGTTGCCGACCTTCATCTGTTTCGCGGCATCGACATGCTCGTCGCCATCCTCGACGACTTCGGCTGCCTCGGGTTCGATGCTTCCCGAACTCAGTACGATCTCCTCGACCGGACTCTGTGTCGTCGGGGTCGATTCGGGCGCTCCCGTTGCAGCGCCTTCGGTTGGGGGAGATGCCTCGCTTGCTGCGGCATTGTCGGTGATCACTTCACGAGCTGTCTTCAGCTCGAACTCCTCTCCATTGAGCAGGCGCTGGTAGAACTGCGAGAGTTCCTGCATCAAGGCGCGGACGTCTCCCTCGTGGAAGGCCACGGTGCCAAGGCCATGCTTGAGGGCTTTCTCGAGTTGCGGCAGCAGGGCGCGCAGGCGTTCCTTGTCTGCGGGAGTCTTTTTCGGCAGTGAGCTCCAGATGAATTCATCGGCGAAACGCAGGGCGTTCTTCCACTCATCGGACTGGTTGCCATGACGAAGGTCGGTGAGGACGAGATAGTTCGCCCACGGACGTGACAACACGTTGTGAATGACGGGAGCCAGCTCGCGGTTGCCAATGCGGTTGAGGATTTCACGAGCCGCGTCACGACGTGCCGTATGCAGTTTCTCGCGACCGCGCGTGACCTCGGCGGCACGCTGTTCGGCAAGCTCCGCACGACGCCTGTGTTGGTGCAGGAACTGCTCGAACCCGGCAAGTTCATGTTCGATGACAGCGAGGTCGTCGTCGAATTCGTTGAGGATCGTTTCGACGACGGCCTTGATGCGGTCGTACAGCTTGCTGTCGACATCCGATTCGGCGGACCAGCTCTTGCCGGCCTCTGCCATGGCATCAAGCAATCG
>Ga0075163_10000938_pt1 | contig 38855 bp, 25 predicted proteins | sample JI1023141ADNA_FD_71478 | JGI IMG/M metagenome (GOLD analysis project Ga0075163, IMG submission 71478) | Wastewater effluent complex algal communities from Wisconsin, to seasonally profile nutrient transformation and Carbon sequestration -... | ecosystem: Engineered > WWTP > Effluent > Algae...
GCGCAACGTGGGAACCCGAGTGGCTGGCTTCGAACGCAGAGTCCGATTGACGATGACACAAAGCTGGTCAGCTACGACTCGATTCCCGACTACGATCTGATCGTCGTAGTAGCCAAATCCGAGACGGATCTGTTTCTGGAGCTGGCACCTGCGGAACGCGCATTGCGAATTCAGGCAAGCGCCGTGACCGCGTTGTTGCTGCTGATGGTTCTGACCGCGATTGTCGCCGTGAACGCGCAACGCGGCCGCCTTCGCGCCGAATCGAATGCGCGTCGAAATTTTCAGGAACTGGCCGAGCTGGGCAGTGATTGGCACTGGCGAAGCGACCAGCACCATCGTATCGACTTCGTTTCCCAAGGTCTGAAGAAATCACTGGGTATTTCGATCGATGGCCTGCTTGGCCTGACTGCGTGGGAGTCCGGTGGCTTCGGTGCATCCGAAGACAGCGCCAGACAGATCCAGCAGGCGATGCTGCACTTTCAGCCATTCTTGCGAATCGAGTCCTCCATCCGCGTCGATGACCGGGACACCGCCCACGTGCTGATCAGCGGCCAGTCCATCTGGTCCGCGCGCGGCGAATTCCTCGGCTACCAAGGTGTCGTCACCGACATCACCGAACGAAAGCTGGCAGAACTGAGCATTGAACGCCTGGCGATGTTCGACGCATTGACTGGCCTGCCCAATCGTCGGTCGCTCGCGCAGCACATCGCCAACGCTTTGCACGCCAGCAGGGAACAGCAAAGCAGTGGCGCGCTGATCTTTGTGGATGTCGACCATTTCAAGGATGTCAACGACAGCCTAGGTCATGAAGCGGGGGACGACCTGCTCAGACTGGTTGCGGCGGCACTCAGCAGTGCTGTAAGGGCCGACGATGTCGTTGCACGCATCGGCGGTGACGAGTTCGTGGTGGTCATCGGCAAGCTGCCTGCGGACCTTGGCCACGCCAAGCACAACGTGCAGCGTGTCATTCAAAAGATTCGCGACCGCATGCTGGCGCTGGATATGCTGCGGTTCCGCAAGATGCAGATTTCGCTCAGCATGGGCGTCTGCCAGTTCCCCGTGCATAACGAATCACCCGATGATGTGCTGCGGGACGCCGACACAGCGCTGTACCAGTCGAAGTCCGAAGGCCGCAACAAGGTCACCTATTTCGAGCGCGAAATGCGCGAGATGATCCAACGCCGCGTCAGCCTGGAACACGACCTTGCCCAAGCACTCGAACGCCGGCAAATGCATGTCTGGGTTCAACCGCAGTTTGATACCGATGCGGTGGCCTCTGGTGCGGAACTGCTCTTGCGCTGGAATCACCCGCGTCATGGCATGGTGCCCCCGAGTGAGTTCATTCCGCTGGCCGAACGCAGCGATCTGATCGATCAACTCGGTGACTGGGTAGTCGCGCAAGCCATCGAGACACTGGCACGCACGGAGCCATTCTCGGGACGGGTACCGGGTCTATCGGTCAATGTGAGCCCTCGCCAGTTCGACCAGGCTGACTTTGTCGAGAAGGTGCTTGGGCGGGTCCGAGCCAGTGGCATCTCGCCGGATCGTCTGACCTTGGAGGTCACCGAGGGTCTGCTGATCGACAATCTGGACCGCACGCTGGAACAACTGCACCAGCTCGCCGCTGCAGGGGTTCGCATCTCGATTGACGATTTCGGCACCGGTTACTCGAGCATGCGTTATCTCAAGGCACTGCCGATCCATGAACTCAAAGTCGACCGCTGCTTCGTCAGTGAGATTCCGGAAAGCCTGAAAGACGCCGCCATCGTGCGCTCGATGCTGACGCTGGCGCGCAATCTGCACCTTCGCGTGGTCGCCGAGGGTGTCGAAGAACCTCGACAAGCCGAGTTCCTGCGAGCGCACGGCTGCCATTCGTTACAAGGCTATCTGTTTGCAAGACCAGAGCCGCTGGAGGACTGGCTGACTCGACAGCTTGGCTGAGAGCACCCACCGCGCAAATCAGACACTCGGGAGCGGCACACCTCGCTCGGCAAGCGTTTGCGCCACCTTGTCACGCAAGTAGATCGGTTGCACGGCATCAATACTGACCGCCAGCGCCGGCTGATATCGCGCGACGGCCAAGCATGCCAGGTCCGCCGCGTGAGGCAGCGCATCCGCCTGCAAGGTCCATGTGCCCTGACTCTGCAACCGATGTGCGAGAACCGCCTCGCACGCCGACAGACCCGTGCCGCGCGCATGGCCGTGTGTCGACTGCCACTGCCAGTCGGCGGGAGAAATCACACAGGACTCACCCAACTGCTGCAGTTCTCCTCGGGCATCACGCTGGTACTCGGCCACGTAGATCTCGCCCATGCGCGCATCCAGGCAGGCGAGTACGGGGCCGGGCTGCAAGGCACCGGCCGCCAGCACGTCAAGCGTCGAGATGCCGAACAAGGGTCGATCCAAGCCCAGTGCCAGACCTTGTCCCAAGGCCACCGCCAAGCGCACACCCGTAAACGCGCCGGGCCCGATGCCCACGGCGATCAGATCCAGTGCTGACCGGTGCAAACCGGCCTCCGCGAGCAGGCTGTCGATCCATGGCAGCACCAATTCGGCATGCCGACGCGGTGCGACTTCATGCCGTGCGATCAGGCTTTGCCCGCTCAACAGGGCAACTGAGCAGACTTCGGTTGAGGTTTCGATGGCCAGCAAATGCATTCGGGATATCCCTACATCAAGAGTGAATCTGTGCGCGGCAAATGACGCGTCACACGCATCAACAGTCGGCAACGAAGCGGGCCGCCACCTCGCCATCCCGTGTCAGTGGAAAAGGCGGCAGACTGCGCAGGAAACTGCGCCCATAGCTGCGTCGTTGCAGACGAGGATCACACAAAACCAGCAAGCCACGATCCGTCTCACTGCGAATCAGACGCCCGACGCCCTGCTTCAGCGCGATGACTGCGGCAGGAATCTGCCAATCCACAAACGGGTTGCCACCCTCGGCGCGGATGGATGCCAAGCGCGCTTCTAGGACCGGGTCATCCGGAGCGGCGAATGGCAGCTTGTCGATGACCACCACACTGAGCGCGGTACCGGCGACATCCACACCTTCCCAGAAACTCGCCGCTCCCAGCAACAGGCCGTTGCCAGACTGACGAAACGCCTGCAGAAGCCGGTTCTTGGGCAGACTGCCCTGCACGAACAGCGGGAAGTCGGCGTTGACGGCCAGCCAATCAGAGGCTTCACGCAGTGCGCGATGCGAGGTGAACAGCAGGAACGCGCGACCGCGCGACGCCTGCAGCACCGGCAGCACGCTCTGCAGCAGGCATGACACATAGTCGCGCTGAGCCGGATCAGGCAGGTCAGACGGCAGCCAGGCCAGTGCCTGCGTGGCGTAATCGAAGGGGCTCTGCTCCAACAGCGTTCGCGGCGCATCCGCGCCCAGTTGCTTGGCGAAATGCTCGAAACGGCCATCCACGGCCAGCGTCGCCGAGGTAAACACCCACGCTGCGCCGGTGCGCTGACGAAATTCGGCCAACGGTGCCGAGACATCCAGCGGTGTGCGTTGAAAGCTGAAACCACGCGGGCTCAACTCGAACCAGCGCACCTGAGCCGTCGCTTCGTTACCGCTGTGCAGTCGCTGCAATCGTTGCTCGAACTGCACCGCGCGTTCGGCACAGGCCGCCAGACCAGGGCTACGTTCGCGTTGCGGCTCCAGCGCGCGGAGTAATTCGGCCAGCGCGACATCGAGGGCATCCAGACTGTCGACGCAAGGGTCATGCGCCAGTGCCAGCGACAAGGGTGCGCGGCTTGGCAACGGTTCCCAGGCCAGTCGCAACTCGCGCACGCAACGCTCCAATGCCTGCGCGGCAGGCTGAATGCTACCGAGGGCAGCCGACGCAGATTGCGCCTCGCTTTGCGCGTCGCGGGCCAAATCGAGCAACTGGCGCGACGACAGCGTTTCGCTGAAGAACTGCACGGCCAATTCCGGCCACTGATGCGCCTCGTCGATGATGAACGCGTGCGCGCCGGGCAGAATCTCTCCAAAGCCCTCGCGCTTCAGGGCGACATCGGCGAACAACAGGTGATGGTTGACCACCACAAGATCCGCCGCCTGCGCGTCCGACCGCGCCCTGACGACGAAGCACTCGGCATAGTGCGGACACTCCGAGCCCAGGCAGTTGTCCACCGTCGAAGTCACCAGCGGCCAAACGGGCGAGTCTTCCGCCATGTCGCTGATCGCGCTGATATCGCCGTCTGGGCTGATCTGCGCATGCGCCGCCAAGGCCGCCAGATCGAGCGCGTAAACGCTGCCTGCAATGCGATCCAGGCGCGCCTGCTCCAGTCGATACAGGCACAGATAGTTGGCGCGGCCCTTGAGCAGAGCCACGCGCAAACGCGCGCCCAGCGCCTGGCGCAGGCGCGGCAGATCGCGTTGGAACAGTTGATCCTGCAAAGCGCGCGTACCGGTCGACACGATCACACGCAAGCCGGAGAGCAGCGCGGGCACCAGATACGCGAAGGTCTTGCCGGTTCCCGTGCCTGCTTCGGCGATCAACGTGGCGCGATCATCCATCGCCTGCGCAATGGCCTCGGCCAGCCGCAATTGCGCTTCGCGCTCGACGAAACCCGGCCAGCTTCCCAACGGTCCGGATTGCGCCAGCGCTTGCCGTGTGGCGTCGACCAGTGGACTGCTTGTCGCCATCTCAGGCGATGACGGCGGCACGCCAGACTACATCCGCACCGGTGCAGCGACCGTGCATTGCTCACCTTGTTGGCGAGCCACCTCCGCCGCCTGCACGCTGCCGCGGACTTCGCGTGCAAGGCGAATGGCGGCCCAGTTGCGTCGACACAGCGGCCCCAACTTCGGACCGCGTTCCCACGAAGCAATGGCGAGGGTTTCCGCCTGATCCAACGCATGCTTGGCGAGTGCCACCTCAGCGCGCCGCTGCAGCACTTCGGGATGCTCCGGTCGCAGACTCAGCGCCTGCTCCAGCAGACGATCCGCCTGCTCCAGTTCACGTCGAACAATGGCTTGTTCCGCCGCCGCCAGCAAATCCTCCAGTTCCGGGTCAGGCAAGGGTTGCACCTCGATGCCATCCGGCCCGCTCGCCAGCACGGCCATCTCCGCCAGCAGATCGCGCGGCGGCGGTTCAGGTGCCTTGACGGCCGCTGGTTCCTGACTCGGCCGGGCGCAACCCAGCATGAGCAGTGTGCAGCCCAGCCACAACGCCCACGCGAGCCGCGTGCTTGAAGTCGTCACTTGCATCGTTCTGAAACCCTCATTGCAAAAACACCGGTACTGAGCGCAGCGCAGACCAAAGCCTGCCATAACCCGATCAATCGCGGCCATCATCGCCACCAAACCAGTGCCGTAGACGCGCCAGCGGGCAGCCGTCGAAGTCCTCTGGCGCATAGCCCGCCACGAAGGCCATGCGGCGTGCGCCGGGACAAGACGGATCGGTCCTCGCCTCGCGCTCGGGATGCAACCAGACCCATTCGACCCCTTCGTCGCCCAACTGCAGAGGTGCATTCGGCAGCACAGAAAAGGTTTTCGCCCAGACGCGCATGGCACCGCTGGCGCCATACAGACCCGTCGCCGCATTGTCGTCATTGCCGACCCACACCACACCCAAATAGCTGTCGGTGTAGCCAGCAAACCAACTGTCACGACCATCGTTACTCGTGCCGGTCTTGCCAGCTGGCGCCAGATGTCCCAGTCCTTCCGCAAGCAAGCCGCGCGCCGTGCCGCTGCGCACCGCTTCCTGCAGCGCCAAGCCGACCAAGCGCGCAGCAAGCGCATCGCCCTTCTCTGCGGGTGCAGCGGTGGAGTCGTAACGCTGCAGTGGCTTGGCCTGCGCGTCCAGTACCGCACGAATGGCGCGCAGGGGTTGAATCTGTCCACCCGAAGCCAAGAACTGATAAAGCTGCGCCACCTGGTAAGGGCTCATGTCCACCGCGCCCAGCACCAACGAGGGATGCGGTGCGGGCGCAACGCCGGAAAGTGCTTCGATCAATCGACTCAAGCGGTCCATGCCGACATCCAGACCAACCCGGACCGTCGCTTGGTTGTAGGAATGCACCAGCGCATCCTGCAGGGTCACCAGACCATGACTGCGGCCATCGGAATTGTCTGGCCGCCAACGTTTGCCATTCGGCAGGGCGACGTCCAGCGGAGCGTCCTCCACCGTGCTCGCCAACGACCAGCGCGACGGCTGCGCGAGGGCGAGCAGATAGACCAGCGGTTTCAGCAAGGAACCCACTGGCCGCTGCGCATCGAGTGCGCGATTGAATCCCTGCGCCGCCGGATTGCGATCCCCCAGCAAGGCAAGCACCTCGCCGGTACGCGGATCGCTCATCACCACGGCAACCTGCAAAGCCGCCCGGTCGGGCTTCGACAAAGCCTGCAGCTGCGCCTTCGCGGCAGTTTCCACCGCCGACTGAGCCGAAGGTGCCAGCGTGGTCAGCAAGGTCAGTCCTGCGCCACGCAGATCCTCGCTGCGATAGTCGTTTGCCAACTGTGTTTTGACCAGGGCCAGGAAGGCCGGGGCACGATTGCGCCGTACTCCCGCATCGCTGCGCACCCCCAGTGGCAGTTTCTTTGCGGCAGCCGCTTGCTCCGGCGGCAACACGCCCGTTTCAGCCAGCGTGTCCAGCACCGAATTGCGCCGTTGCAAGGCGCGCTCAGGCTGACGTCGCGGGTCATACCAGGACGGCCCGCGAATCATGCCGACCAGCAAGGCGATCTCGTGGGGCTTGAGGTGCTCGACATCGCGCCCGAACCAGAACTCGGCCGCGGCACCGAACCCATGCACGGCCTGCTCACCATCCTGGCCAAGAAAGACCTGATTGATGTAGGCCTGAAGAATCTGCGCCTTGCTGAAACGGCGCTCGATCACCAGTGCGTGAACGATCTCACGAAACTTGCGCCACAAGGTCTGCTCGCGCGACAGGTAGAGATTCCGCACCAGTTGTTGCGTCAAGGTGCTGCCGCCCTGACGCACTTCGCCGTGGCGAAGATTGGTCCATGCTGCACGCACGATGCCGCCAAAATCGATGCCGAAGTGGCTTTTGAAGTCGCGATCCTCGACCGCCTGCAGACTGACCAGCAGCAGTTCGGGAACCTCTTCCAACGCCAGCAGCCGCCGCTCTTCCTGCTGCTCGCCATAAAGGGTCGCAATCCTCGCTGGATCGATTCGCGCCTCGCTCAGCGGACGGCCACCGGCATCCTGCAACGCGGTCAAACGCTGATTGGCGAGCGACAAGCGCAAATGCCGCGAAGGCTGCGCACCATCCATATCGTCATAGGCACGCGTCGTCAGAAGCACCTCGCCGCCGCGCACGACGAAGCGCCCCGGATCGGCACCTTCGTCATCCTCGTGGTAGGCCGACGCCTGCAGTTCCGCGCGCAACATCGCGATGTCGAGTGGCATTCCCGGCTGCAAGCGCAGTGGCCGAGCCATGACACGGGTCGGCACCTGCCACTGCAGGGCGGCGAAGTCTTCGGCCACGCGTCGATCAACCACCCAGGCATAGGGACCGAGAAAACCCACGAGCAGCCCCAGGCTGAGCCAGAATGACGCACGCAACATACTGAACCACATGCGATTTCCCACCTGCTCCGCACTCGGTTTGGCCACCCGTCTCTCCAATCAATCGTTGCGGCGGCGCGTCGTCCGCATCCGATCCCGCGACGAAGTGTAATGGTCTGGCCGCCTGGCACGACGATGCGCGGTTCATCCGGCGTTCTCAATCCGTGCGCCGCCAGCGATAATCCACGTTTGTTCTGTCGCTGGGATTTCGCTTGAGTCTTTCCGCCGCCGTTCCGGGCTTGCCCAAGGTCACGCTCGCTTTGTACGCCCCCCATCTCGAGGCAGTCATCGCCTCGCAGAATCCCGACGACGAGCTAGTGCAGCCCACCTCACTGGAGCGCGAACGTCTCGATCCCAGTGCGATGGTGATGGCCGACTCGCCGTTGCGCGCGCTGCATATGGCCCGAGCGGCCGGTGCTCGAAGTGTGTTTCTGGTCTCTGCCGATCAAGCGCTGCCACAAGGACTGCTGCATCGATTGTTGCTGGCGGCAGAGTCACGCTCGAACGGCGTGATTTCTCCGCTGGGCCTCGACCAGCTCGCCGTGCATGCGCCTCTGCGCGGCTTGCTGGATGCCGGACAGGAGGTCGTTGACCGCTGGGCTTGGGCGCTGGGCGAGCGCGCCACGCTGGCGGGGCATGGCTTCAATCCCGCTGCTTCACTGTGGTGCGAGGACGCCTTGCTGGCCCTGCCCCAAGCGACGGATACCCTGGATGTTCCGCTCGGAATAGACAGCTTGTGGACAGCCTGCGCGGCAATCAGCGATGGCGATGTTGATCAAGGCACCGCACCAAGCAATGCCGCCGCCGCGCAACTGGGCGGATCACTGCTTGATCTGGGGGTGACACCAGATCAACCACCGCCAGCACGCTTCGGACTGGATGGCCGCAAGGTTCTGCTGCACGTTCTGCATGGCTGGGGTGGCGGCAGTGAGCGCTTCGTTCGCGACTTGATGGCGGCGGGCATCGATCAGCAAACCCATCATCTGGTGCTGCGTGCGGAAGCTGATCCAAAGGCGAATCTGACCGCGCAAGCGCTGTGCCTGCATCACGACCTGGACCAGCCGCCGCTGCGCCGTTGGGTGTTGAGTGAGCCGATCAGCGTCACCGCCCTGCACAGCGCCGAAGTGCAAGACCTGCTGCATTCGGTGTGCACCGAGTTTGCGGTCGGTGCAGTGCTGGTTTCCTCGGTGATCGGGCACTCACTGGATGTGCTGCGGACCGGCTTGCCAACCCATGTGGTCTGTCACGACTACTTTCCGCTATGGCCCGCGTTGCACGCGGACTTCGGGTCAAACGATTTTGACGCCAGCGATGAGGCACTGCAGACACTGCTATCGAACGGGGCGGTTGCACCGTTCCGCGAACAATCCCTCGACTACTGGCGACAGCTGCGCACGCAGTACCTCAACGCGCTGACGCAGAGCGAAGCGACGCTGTTTGCGCCCACCGACAGCGTGCGCCGCAACGTCTGTCGACTTGCCGCCGAACTGACGGGCGGTCGATGGATCGTGCAGGCCCATGGTCTGGCACCCTGGAAGGCAGCGGCGGTCGACAATCAGCCGCCCGAGCGCGACACCCTGCGCGTGCTGGTACCCGGACGCATCAACGGCGGCAAGGGCGAAGACTTGCTGGCCCAGGTGTTGAGCGAACCACTGCCGGGCATCGAATGGGTTCTGCTGGGATGTGGTCATGCCGGGATGCGCTTCTTCGGACATGACCACGTGCATGTGGTGTTGAACTATGCCCACGACGACCTGCCCGCGCAGGTCGCCGCATTCAAGCCGGACCTGGTCTTCCTGCCAGCCACGGTGGCCGAGACCTTCGGCTACAGCCTGTCGGAAATGTGGTCTCTGCGCCTGCCTGTCCTGGCAACACGGATTGGCAGCTATGCCGAACGTATCCGCGATGGCATTGATGGCTTTTTGATCGAGCCGGATGCGCAACAGACACGCACTGCGCTGTTGCGGCTGCGGACCCGACGCGACCTGCTGCAACGTCTGCGCACGAATGCCCCGCAGCCCGAGTCGACCGGCGTGGTGCATGCCCGCTATCTGACGGCTTTCCCGTCAACCCAAACTGTGGAGGCGCGGCAGTCCGAGCGAGCGACGCCGCGTGTTCTGCAGAGCCAGCAGGAAACCCGCTTGCGCCGCGCGTTGCAGAGCCAACTCCGCGCGTTGCAGGCACAAATCGAAACCCAGCATATCGATCTGGAAAGGCGCGCTGCCTGGGGCTTTGGCCTGGATCGGGAATTGCGCGAAACGCAACAGGCCGCACTGCAGGAACGCCAGCGCAATGAGGCTTCCTTGCACGCGGCAGACGCCGAAAGAGGCGTCCTCTCGCGCGCGCTGCAGGCCGCCGAACTGGAACTCGCCGATGCACATCGCGTGCTGCAGGAAGAAGCCAATGGCGCGCTTCACAGCGCGGCGGCAGAACAGGCGCTCGGCCAGCAGATTCGCCAACGCCTGCTGGATCTGCATGCCGAACGCGCGCACTTCGAACAGACCCGCAACGCCATTCTGCAAAGCAGCTCCTGGCGTTTGACCCGTCCGCTGCGCGGTATGCGGCGTGTCATCGGCGGCCTGTTCAGCCGCCTGCGGTTTCGCCAACAACGGCTGTTGTCGGTGCTGCATCGCAGCCTCCGAAGCCTCAAATCGAGGGGCATCAAAGGCACGCTGCAACGCGCGCGACAGGAGTTCTCACCGGCTCAGCCGAGCATCGAACTGCATATCCCTGCCGCAGCACCGTTCGCGCCGTTCGAATTGCCTTGCCCAGAGCAGCCGAAGGTCAGCGTCATCATTCCGGCCTACAACCACCTCGATCACACCCTTACCTGCCTGCGTTCGATCGCGGCGCAACCTTCACACGTGCAGGCCGAGATCATCGTAGTGGACGACTGTTCTTCGGATGAAACGCAAGCCACGTTGCCGCAGATCACGGGGCTGCGCTATCTGCGCAACGTCGAGAATCTGGGCTTCATTGGCGCCTGCAATGCGGGCGCGGAGGCTGCACGCGGCGAGTACCTGGTGTTTCTCAACAACGACACTGCGGTACAACCGGGCTGGCTGGATGCCCTCATCAACACCTTCAGCACACATGCCGATGTCGGCCTGGTCGGTGCCAAACTGATCTATCCAGACGGTCGACTGCAGGAAGCGGGCGGCATTGTTTTTGCGGATGCCTCGGGCTGGAACTACGGCCGATTTGGCGACCCCTCCGCGCCGGAGTACAACTTCGTCCGCGAAGCCGACTACTGCTCGGGTGCCGCCATCGCAGTACCCACGGCGCTATTCAACGAATTCGGCGGCTTTGATCGCCACTACGCCCCGGCCTACTACGAAGACACCGACCTCGCCATGAAGGTCTGGACCAAGGGCTTACGCGTGCTGTATCAACCCGCCGCCAGCGTGGTGCATTTCGAAGGCATCAGCTCCGGCACGGATACCACGACTGGCGTCAAGGCCTATCAAGTCGTCAACCAGCAGAAGTTCCTCGAACGCTGGCGCGAGCGTCTGCAGCAACACCCGCCCGCCGGCACGCGTATCGAGACCGCGCGCCAGCATCGCGACACTCGCCACGTGTTGATCATCGATGCAACAACGCCCACACCGGATCAGGACTCGGGCTCGCTGCGCATGGTGAATCTGATGAAAGTGCTGCGCGCTGAGGGCTGCGCCATTCGTTTCTTCGCCGACAATCGCGCTTGGCTGCCGCGCTATACCGCCGACCTGCAGCAGTTGGGGGTTGAGGTGCTTTGGCATCCCTTCCTTTCCGACCCGGTGCGCTGGTTTGCCGAACAGGGTTCCTTGCTGGATGCAGTGATCCTGAGCCGACACTACATCGCCAGCCAGTACGTCGATCTGGTCCGCCAGCACGCACCGGAGGCCCGACTGGCGTTCGACACCGTCGATCTGCACTACCTGCGCGAGCAACGCGAGGCGGAACTCGCCCAGCGGGAAGACCTGCATCGACAGGCGGCCGTGACCCGCGAAAAAGAGCTTGAGTTGATGCGTCGCTGCGACGTCACCCTGGTGGTCAGTCCGGTCGAACAGAGCCTGCTGGCGAACGAAGTGCCGGAAGCCCAGGTGGAGGTGCTGTCCAACGTGCATGAGGTGTTTGGCCGCCGTGCCGAGTTCGCCGAACGGGCCGATCTGATGTTCGTCGGCGGCTACCAGCATCCGCCCAATGTCGATGCCGTGCAGTGGTTCGCCGATGACATCCTGCCGTTGATCCGTGCCCAGGATCCGACCATCCGCTTCCACATCATCGGCAGCAAGGCCCCCGAGAACATCGCCAAACTGGCGGAACGCGACGGCATCGTGTTCCACGGTTTCGTCGAGGACATCGAACCCTTGCTGGATGGCATCCGTATTGCCGTCGCGCCTTTACGCTGGGGTGCGGGCGTCAAGGGCAAAGTTAACATGAGCATGAGTTACGGACAGCCCGTGGTCGCCACACCGATCGCGGTCGAGGGCATGTATGCCGAGCCCGAACGCGATGTCCTTGTCGCCGACAACGCAGCCGATTTTGCCGCCGCCGTGCTGCGCCTCTATCACGATGAAGCACTGTGGCAGCAGCTCTCGGACAACGGCCTACGCAATGTGCAGACGCACTTCTCCTTCGACGCAGCACGCGCAGCTTTGCGCCGCGTGCTGAGCCACTGACCGTTACACACGGATAAAAAAAGCCCCGCATCGGCGGGGCTTGAATCACTTGATGGTGTGGAGGCCTGGGTCGGAATCGAACCGGCGTACACGGCTTTGCAGGCCGCTGCATGACCACTCTGCCACCAGGCCACACATCAAATCGTTCAGCAGATCAAACCTAGACAACAATCGATCCGCTTAAACAACAAAACCTCGGAAGACCGAGGTTTTGCGCTGAATCTGGAGCGGGAAACGAGACTCGAACTCGCGACCCCGACCTTGGCAAGGTCGTGCTCTACCAACTGAGCTATTCCCGCGTCGTTGAGCCGCTCATTTTAGGTATTCGAGCATTTGTGTCAAGCATTTTTCAGCGCGGGCCTGCAAAAAAGATCGCCTCATCGCTCCTGCAGGGCGGGCCATGCCGCACGCAGATAGGCGAAGCCAGACCACAAGGTGAGCACTGCCGCCACTGCCAGCAACCACTCGCCGATCAGGAAGATCGGCAGCCCCCACAATGGCTCGCGATACAGCAGCATGACCAGGGCAACCATCTGCACGATGGTCTTGATCTTGCCAATCGCGGCAACCCGAACGGTCGAACGCTGCCCGACTTCCGCCATCCACTCGCGCAGGGCCGAGATGGTGATCTCGCGACCGATGATGACCGCCGCAATCAAGGCCATGAACAGGGTGGGATGCAATTGCACGATGATGATCAACGCCACCGCCACTGCCAGCTTGTCGGCGACGGGGTCCAGAAACGCGCCGAACGCCGACATCATGCCGAAGCGCCGCGCAATGTAGCCATCGGCCCAGTCGGTGATCGCCCCCAGTGCAAACAGGAAGGCCGCCGCAAAATTGGTCCAGTGATACGGCAAGTAGATCACCAGCACCAGCACGGGTATCAGTGCGATGCGGAACAATGTGAGCACCGTTGGAATGGTCAATTTCACGCGATATCCGTTGCCTTCCACAAACGCCGATTGGCCCGGCCAGCCGGGCGGGGGCATGTCCATCGCCCGCATTCTGCCCTCTGCCATCCGCGAAGGCGAGCGAACACTTCACACGCGCAGCAGTTGTCCTTCACTCAGACGATAGATGGCATCCATACCGACGGTTTCCAATGGACGATGCGTAATCACAATTAGGCTCTGCCCCTGCGCCGTTATCCACGCGTGGACACCCTGCATCACCTGGTGCGCGGTCAGAGCATCGAGACCTTCGGTCGGCTCGTCGAGAATGAGGATCGGCGCGGGCTTCAGCAAGGTCCGCGCCAATGCGATACGTCGCGCCTGTCCTCCAGACACGGCATTACCCAGCTCACCCACGGGGGTATCCAGACCATTCGGAAGCGAATCCACAAAGGACTCGATCCCCGCGGCGCGGCAAGCAGCACGCAGGCGTATGTCGTCGGCCTCGGGCGCGGCCATCCGCAGGTTGGCTCGCAGCGTCGTATTGAACAGATGCGCGTGCTGCGACAACACAGCAAAGCGACTGCGGATGTCTTCGCCGCGCAGTTGATCGTAGGACACGCCACCAAGACAGATTTCTCCGCTTTGCGGCGCTCGCAAACGCGTCAGCAGGGCAATCACACTGCTCTTGCCTGCCCCATTCGGACCGATCAGCGCCACTCTGGCGCACGCCGGAACTTGCCAGCAAAGCTCGCGCAACATCCAGGGCTGATGGTCGGCATAGCGGAAAGAGACGGCGTTCAACTGCAGATCATTCGCTGACGGCAGCGACGCCGGAGAATCGGGTTCGCGCACGTCCGGCTCGGCATTGACGAGGTTCATCACCCGCGCCAAGGCCTCACGCGATTCGCCCAGACTCTGGAACGCCAATGGCAACGGCATCAGCGCCTCGAAACTCGCCATCGCCAACAGCACCAGCATCGCCAACTCAGGCGGTGCAATGCGCTGCTCGCGCAGCGCCGGAATCGCCAGCATCAGCATACCCAGCGCACTGATGCCCAGCAGCAGACTGAATGCGCCCTGCAAAGCCCCAGCCCAGCGCGCCTGCTGTCGCTGCGCATGGACCAGATCCACGCCGAGTGATTCGACTCTGGCCATCTGCGCCGCCTGCGCGCCGAACAACTGCACTTCTGCCAGCCCACGAAGATCACCCAGCCACTGCGTGCGCAGGGTGTTCAAGATCTGCTGCTGCGCACGCGCACTGGACTGTCCGACCCGGTGCGCAAAGCGCGGCAAGGCCCATCCCGCCGTACCCAGCATCAGACCCAGCCAGATCGCCATTCGCCAGTCGAAGCGCAGCAGAACCAACACGCAGATCAGGCTGGACATCAACGCCACCAGGCTCGGCACCCAGACCCGCAAATACAGGTTGTTGAGGCTGTCGATGTCGGCCCGCAAGCGATTCAGCAAGTCGCCACTTTGGTACTGCTCCAGATGCTGCGGTGCCAAGGGCTCGATGCGCTCGTACAGCCATACACGCATCGTCGCCAGCACTCGGAAGGTGGCCTCATGCGTACTGAGGCGCTCGCCATAGCGCCCAGCGGTGCGCACGATGGCGGACAAACGGATCAATGCAGCGGGCGTGAAGTAATTCATGCTGGTGCCCGCCACACCCGCCAGCGCCATGCCACTGATGAACCATCCCGACAGCGCCAGCAGGGTGATGTTCGCCAGACTGGTGAGCAGGGCCAGCAACAGTCCAAGCAGCATCCAGCCGCGCTGCCCGGCGGTGCGTTGCCAAAGAAACTGCAGCGGATTCACAACCGCCACTCCGCTGCGCGCAACAGTTCCACGTATTCAGGCGCGCACTGCAACAGCTCCTCATGTGTACCGACGGCCTCCACCCGACCACCGACCATCAGCGCAATCCGATCCGCTGCGCGCAACAGGTCGAGTCGATGCGCGATGACCACGATGCAGCGATCCCGTTTCACCTCACGCAGCAAGGCGATCATCGCCGCTTCGTGGCTCACATCCAGGCGCGCGGCGGGCTCATCCAGCAGCCATAGTTCTGCGGGCTTCATCAGTGCACGCGCCATCGCCAGCGCATGTGCCTGCCCGCCCGACATGACCTGCCCGCCTTCGCCGATCCGCGTCGCCAGACCTTGCGGCAGGGTTGCCAGCCAATCCGCGAGACCACATCGCGACAGCACGGCGAGCATCTGTGCATCGCTCGCCTGCGGGTCGGCAAGACGCAGGTTGGCGGCCAAGGTCGCCGCCGTGAACCACGGCTGCTGCGGCAGCCACAGGCAGTGCTCCTGCCAGTTCGCCAGACCATTCACCCGCAGACGCGGGTCCACCTCGATGCGTCCTTGCCGCAAGGGAAGAAAGCCGAGAATCGCCTGCATCAGACTGGACTTGCCCGCACCACTCTCGCCCACTACGACGAGCAGTTCACCTCGATGAAGATCGAGATCCACGCCCGCCAGACCTTGTCGACCATCGGGGTAGCACTGCTGCAGGCCGCGAAGGCGCAACAGTGGTGAACCGGCTTCATCCTGGGGCGCGACATCGCAGGCGTGGAAGGTGTCGGCGAAACCCTGATCACCCGGCAACAGCCCCGTGCCTCGCAAGGCCTCGATCTGTTCGATGGCGGCAATGGCCTGCATGCGCGCGTGGTAATGCGTGCCCAGGTTGCGCAATGGCAAATAAAACTCCGGTGCCAGCAGCAACACGAAGAAGCCATGCTGGAAGTCCATCTCGCCGAAATACAGACGGAAGCCGATCATCACCGCCACGATGGCAATGCTGACCGTGGCAAAAAACTCCAGCACGAAGGACGACAGGAAGGCGATGCGCAATACCGACATCGAGCGTTGCCGATACTGCTCCGCCAGATTCGCGACCGCCTTCGCCTCACGCCGCGAGGCATTGAACAGACGCAAGGTCGTCAAACCCTGGATCATATCCAACAGGTGCGTACCCAGACGATTCAGGCTGGCCCATTGCTGCTGATTGCGCCGCTCTGCGCCGCGCCCGACCAGCATCATGAACAGCGGAATCAAGGGCGCGGTCAGCAAGAGGATCAGCGCCGACAAGCCGTCGCTGACGAACACGAACACCAGCAGACTCAAGGGCAACCAGACCACCAGACTCATGGTCGGCAGATAGCGCGCGTAATACGCGTCCAAGGCCTCCACTCCGTCCACCAGGGTATCCACCAGACCCGCGTGGGATTGCGGCAGACGTGCCGGACCCCGCGCGTGCACCGCAGCCAACAAGTCACTGCGCAGTCGGCTCTTGACCTGCGCTGCCGCCTCGAAGGCCGCCTGCTCCGCCGCCCAGATCAACACGGCACGAAGCAAGAAGACACCCAGCAAGGCCCACAGCGAACCCTGCTGCGCGCTCAGGTCCTGTGCGTCAAAGACCACGGCGTTGACGATGCGCGCCAACAGCCAAGCCTGCGCGATCAACATGCTGCCTGCCAGCCACGAAAGTAACACCGTCCCACTCAGCCATTGCCCGCTGTGCGGCTTGAGTACGCGCAGGCGCTCCTGCCAGTGTTTGCGCGACTGTTCTGCGTTGACCGACGCGCCCTGCTCGCTCACGTCGTCTCTCCGGTGCCGTGCAGGGCGTCGTAGATGCGCTGCGCCAACGCCGCGCTGATGCCTTCCACTCGCGCAAGCTCCTGCACACCCGCCGCCTTCAAGCCCTGCAATCCGCCAAAGTGACGAAGCAAAGCCGCACGTCGTTTGCTGCCGATGCCTTCGATGTCTTCCAGACGACTGCGGTCCCGCGCCTTGCTGCGTCGACCGCGATGTCCGGTGATGGCGAAGCGATGCGCCTCATCCCGAATTTGCTGCACCAGATGCAGGGCAGCGGAATCCGGCCCCGGTCGAAGAACTCGCCCATCGGTGAAAACCAGCGCCTCATGTCCCGCGCGGCGCTCCTCGCCTTTGGCGACACCCACGAGCAACACACCTTGAATTGCCAACTCGTCGATGACCTGACGCGCCTGCTCCAACTGACCTTTTCCGCCGTCGATGAACAGCACATCCGGCAGCACGCCATCCTCCAGCGCGCGTTTGAAGCGGCGCTGCAAGGCCTGCTGCATGGCGGCATAGTCATCACCAGGTGTGATTCCACTGATATTGAAGCGCCGGTACTGGCTGCGAAGCGCGCCTTCCGCATCGAACACCACACAGGACGCCACGGTCGCCTCACCCTGCGTATGGCTGATGTCGAAGCACTCCATGCGTTGCGGGGCCTGCTCCAGGCCCAACAACGACTGCAAGGATTCCAGCCGTGCGCGCTGACTCGCCACGCTGGCCAGTTCGCTGTGCAAGGCGACTTGCGCATTGCGGCGCGCCAGATCCAGATATCGCGCGCGCTCCGAGCGCACCTGGGTCTTGAGCTGCACCTTGCGTCCGGCTTGCTCAGCCAGCACCTGCTGGATCAACTCGCGATCAGGAATGTCATTGCCGAGGATGACCTCGGAAGGTGGGGCCTGATCGAGATAGTGCTGGGTCACGAAGGCGGCCAACACTTCGCCCACATCCTCGGCACCGTTGAGCTTGGGAAAGTAGCTGCGCGTACCTTTGTTCATGCCGTCACGGAAGGACAGCATCAGCACGCAGGCACGGCCCTGTTCGACCACGCAGGCCAGCACATCCATATCCACTTGTTCGCCATCGACGAACTGTTTGGCCTGCACCCGACGGATGGCGGCCACCAGATCGCGCAAGCGCGCAGCCTCTTCGAAATCGAGCCGCTCGGCGGCAGCGTGCATCTGCTCGGCATACAAATCGACCAAGGCATCGCTGCGACCATCCAGAAACCACTCCGTATCACGCACATCGTGCTGGTAATCCTCGGCACTGATCAAGCCCACACAGGGTGCCGAGCAGCGCTTGATCTGATGCTGCAGACAGGGCCGCGTGCGGTTGCGATAGACACTGTCCTCGCACTGTCGCAAACGAAACAGCTTGTGCACCAGATTGAGCGTTTCGCGCACCGCCAGCACGCCCGGATACGGCCCGAAATATCGACCGACCTCGCGCCTTGGTCCACGATGAAAACGAATCCGTGCCGCCTCATTGGCCGGACTGGAAATGAAGATGTACGGATAACTTTTATCGTCACGCAGCAGGATGTTGTAGCGCGGACGCAGCGACTTGATGAGCTGGTTTTCCAGCAGCAAGGCTTCGCCCTCGGTGCGCGTCACCGTGATTTCGATGCCGGCGATCTGCGCGATCATCGCGTTGATGCGCGGTTCACGGGTGCTCTGGGTGAAGTAACTCGACACGCGCTTGCGCAGTGACAAGGCCTTGCCGACGTAGAGCACAGTCCCGTCGGCACCCAGCATGCGGTAGACGCCGGGCGACAGGGTCAGGCGACGGCAGAATTCCTTGCCGTCAAAGTCGGCGGCCTGCTCACTCATTCCCCGATAGCTAGGCGACGCGGCGTGCTGCCGTCGAAGTCCATTCGCAATACTTCATGGGCATCGGTATTCGCCAACCACAGACTGGATCGATTGACCGCCAATGCGGCCGGTTGATGCAATCGATAGATCAGGTCGTGCGTCTTGACCTCGCGAGACACCGGATTCAACAGCTTGAGCGCGCTGTTGTAGGTGTCGGCAATCCACAACTGCGGCGTGCGCGGGTCCAGCGCAATCGCCATCGGAAACTGCAGACGCGCCACCCGCAGCGCCCCGTTGGTGTTACCAAACTCATACAGCCCGGCACCCACCAGTGTCTGCACCTTGCCCGAGCCCAACTGCACTCCGCGAATCGAACTGCTGGCGGCATCGGCGACGAACAGCGTCTGCTGCGCCAGCGCCATGCCGGCTGGTTGAGCGAACGTGGAGGTCAATGCCTCACCATCGTTCAATCCCATTTCGCCATTGCCGACCAGCGGCCGGAAGGCGCCACGCCCCAGGTCAAACTCCCAGATCTGGTGCCAACCCGCCATCGCCACATAGAGCTTATCGAAGGCCGATGCGACCGACCACGGCGCGTTCAAGCTGATCAGACGCGGATCAACGACATCCTCTTCAGGACGCAGGCCGGACTTGCCATTGCCTGCCAGCGTCTCGACATCACCGTCCATCAAACTGATTTTGCGAAGTGCATGGTTGCCGGTATCGGCGACATACAACGCGTCTTTCCACAAAGCCAGACCACGCGGCAGATTGAAGCAGGCATCGGCCAGTCCACCATCAATGAACCCGGCACTGCCAGCACCGAACTGCCGAAGCACACGGCCCTCGTGGGTGCACTCGAGGATCCGGTTGTGTCCGGTATCACTGACGTACAAGTGGCGATCATTCGCCGCGAGGCCACAGGGAAATGCCAGGGGCAGACCGGACTCCTGTTTGGAAGCATAGGCCACCGCGTCGTAGACCCTCAGATCCGCCTCACCCGCTCGATCAAGCACTTGCTCGATCAACACGTCCAATCGCTCTTTCGGTGAATCCCCGACCAGTGCCTCGACCACCTTACCTTCGGCATCCAGCAGCATCACCGTCGGCCACACACTGACGCCATAGTGTTGCCACGTCACAAAATTCGGATCATTGACGACGGGGAAGCGCACAGTCAGGCGATTGATACCCTTGAGCACCACCTTGGCATCGCGCTCGGCATCAAATTTCGGCGTGTGCACACCCAGCACACTCAAGCCATCGGCATATTTCTGCTGCAACTGACGCAACTCATCCAGCACGTTCTGGCAATACGCCGAGCCCAGCGAGAAAAAAACGATCACCACCGCGCGACCCCGGTGCTCACGCAAAGACTGCGGCGCCGAGTTCAACCATTCCAGACTGCTGTGAAAATCAGGCGCAAAGGCACCGGTAATCATCGGCTCTACTCCAGAAACGCAAGCGCGTCACACGCGCAGGACTGCTTCACTAGCAGCCTGTCGGACTTTGGAATAATCGGCTGCAAATCCGTCTGGACGGTGCGGATTTCACCGCTTTCTTGGGCAATAGAACCCGCTATTACCCTGCAAAAGCGGCGAAATCCGCCCTCGCCCATCCAGATTTTCGCTTCGATTCCCAAAGCCCGACAGGCTGCTAGACCTTGCCGCCAATCCGGTCCAACAACAGCGGCATCGCTTCATCAAGCAGCTCGTAAACATATTCGAATGCAGCGTAGTCATCGTAATACGGATCCGGCACCGCCTCATCCCCGCGCAAGCACAGACCGGCCAACAAGAGCTGGACTCGTGCCTCCGAACTGCCGGGCTGACGTCGCAGCAATTCGTCCAGCGTGCGCTGATCTGCGGCGAATATCCAATCGAACCTCGCGAAATCCGAGGCCTGCACCTGCCGCGCACGCTGCCCGTCAATCGGCGTTGCGCGCACCCGCGCCACCCGCCGCGCACGCGCGTCGGGCGGCTCACCCACGTGGTAGGCCTCGGTGCCTGCCGAATCAACGAACACCCGAATCCCACGCCGCACCGCATGTGCGCGCGCAATGCCCTCTGCCAAGGGCGAACGGCAGATGTTGCCCATGCAGACAAACAGAACCTTGGGCTCGGCGAGGTGACTCATGCGGTCTTGCCTGCGCCGCTCAATGCGCCTTTGCCGGTTCCACAGCAGCGGCATTGGCACGCTGATCGGGGTCGGCTTCGTCGGCGAAGATGGCGACGCCACGGCTGCCGTCGGGTTTGATCCAGGCGCGGTACATGCCGACGGTATTGAAGGGCATGGTCAAATTGCCGTTCGCATCGACAGCAATGATGCCGCCGTCGCCACCCATTTCCGGGACATCTTTCATGATCACGGCATCCGCCGCCGCGCGCAGCGACTGTTGAGCGTAGGCAACGCGTGCGCAGATGTCGTGCGCCACGTTCAAGCGAATGAAGAATTCGCCCCAACCGGTGGCCGAAACGGCGCAACGACTATCCGCATACGTGCCTGCACCGATAATCGGCGCATCACCGACACGGCCCCAGCGTTTGTTGGTCATGCCTCCGGTGGAGGTCGCTGCCGCCAGATGGCCCCGTTGATCGCGCGCCACCGCGCCCACCGTACCAAAATAGGTCGACGGCGGAATGAAGGCCTGTGCTGCCTCATCGGCTTTGACTTTCTGCAACTGCTGCCAGCGATAGTCGGTGCGGAAATAGCTGGGATCGACCAGTTCGATCCCCTGCGATTCGGCGAACTTCTCCGCGCCGTCGCCGATCATCATGACGTGCTCGGAGTGCTCCATCACTGCACGCGCCAGAGTGATCGGGTTCTTGACGCGATGCAGTCCTGCCACCGCACCTGCCGCGCGGGTCGGTCCATACATGATCGAGGCATCGAGTTCGTTGATGCCGTCTGCCGTGAACACCGCACCCTTGCCTGCATTGAAGTGCGGCGAGTTTTCCAGCACCTGCACGGCGGCAGACACCGCGTCCAGACTGTTTCCGCCCGCACTGAGGATGTTGGCACCCGCGTCCAGTGCTTGATTCAGCGCGGCACGCACCGCCGCTTCGGTTTCCGCATCCAGATTGCCACGCCCTGGCGCGCCCGCACCGCCGTGAATGACCAGGGTGAACGGCGCGGTCTCGACCGTTTCAGCGGCCATCACGGGAAGGGCCGCACACAGCAGCAGCGGAAGCAGTAAACGTCGCATAGAGATACCTGATCATCGTGGAAAATCACGCCGCGCAGTGTGCGACCGTCGACCGCCCGCGCGCAATTGGACACAGGTCATGTCGACAGTGGCCGTCTGCATCGGCTCACAGAGCCAGATCAAACCCGGCCTGCGCCAACAGTGCTCGCTCGGTCTGCAGATCCTCACGCGACAATGGCCGCTGATCGAGCCAGGATTTCGGCAGACTCAGTGCCAAGCCCTTTTCCGTGGCCTCACCGCGCAAGTCGGGCGGCATGCTGGCCGGGTCGTGGCTGCGATTGAGCAGCACGCCGAGGCGCAGGAGCACGACACACCGGAGAACACGTTGCGCGTCCCGACTGTCCACCGCGTTCAGAGCGACCTTGGGCAGATTGCGTCGCTGCGCGCGCAAAAGCACACCGAGGAACCGCTGCTCCTGCGTCGAGAATCCGGCGATGTCCGAGTTCTCGATCAGGTAGGCGCCATGCACATGGTGCTGACTGTGCGCGATGGTCAGGCCGATTTCGTGGATACGTGCCGCCCACATCAGGCTGAGCTGGTCGGTTTCATCCAGATGCCAAACGCCGGAGACTTGCTCGAACAACTGCTGTACGGTGGCCTCGACGCGCGCGGCGTGCTCCGCATCGACACCATAGCGCTTGGCCAGGGCGGCAATTGAACCATCACGCGGATCGCGCTGTTCGGCGCGCCCCAACATGTCGTACAGAACCCCTTCGCGCATCGCGGTCTGGGCGATCTGCATGCGCTCGATGCCCAGCTCATTGAAGCAGGCCTCCATCACCAAGAGCCCACCCGCCATGACCGTGCGCCGGTCATCACTGAGTCCGGGCAACTCGACATCGTTGACGTCATCGAAGGCCAGCAATCGCTCGCGAATGTCGGCAATGCCCGCCGCCGTGACCTCGCCACGCGAAATCTTCAGCTCCTTGCAAATTCCCCCGATGGCCTTGGCGGTGCCCGAGGACCCGATCACTTCGCGCCAGCCGCGCGCCCGGTAAGTCGAGGTGAACTGCTGGAACTCGGCGGAAATCTCGGTCAGTGCGTCACGCCACTTTTTCCGCGACAGTTTGCCGCTGGGGAAAAAACGCCGCGTGCTGGCGATACAGCCCATCTGCAGGCTCTCGCGCTCCAGCGGCTCGAAACCTTCGCCGATGATGAATTCGGTGGAGCCGCCACCCACATCAATCACCAGACGACGGGTCTGTTTGGGTGGCAGTCCATTCGCCACGCCCAGATAGATCAAACGCGCCTCTTCGCGTCCTGAAACCACTTCGATCCGATGCCCGAGCGCGGTTTCGCCGGGAATCAGGAAGGAGGCCGGACTACGCAACTGACGCACCGTATTGGTGGCGATCGCACGCACCCGGTTGTGCGGCAAGCCACGCAATCGCTGGCCCATTCGACCGAGGCATTCCAGCGCACGCGACATCGCATCGCCAGACAGATCACCACGCGCGCTCAGACCAGAGGCCATCCGAACGGTTTCGCGCAGACGATCCACCACACGCAATTGCCCGAGTGTGTAACGCGCCACCACCATGTGAAAGCTGTTCGAACCCAGATCAATGGCTGCCAGCAGCTCGCCGTCTTCCAAAGGCTTGTTGATCGGCATGGTCAATGACAAAGCAACGCGAGCAAGGACTGTTGGGCGGAGTGCGGCATCTCATCTTCTCCGGGTGTGACGCGCACATAGCGACCATCCGTCTCAAGGCGCCATGCCTGCGTGTTGTCGGCCAGATAGTTGCTCAGATCCTCGTCGCGAACTCGCGCCGCGAGCTGCGCATCAAGAATCGGAAAACAGGTCTCGATACGCCGCAGCAAGTTGCGTTCCATCCAGTCGGCACTGGAGCAGAACAACTCGGGCGATCCGTCATTGGCGAACCAGTAGACGCGACTGTGTTCCAGGAAACGCCCCACCACCGAGCGCACCCGGATGTTCTCCGAGACCCCCAGCACACCAGGTCGCAGGCAACAGGCACCGCGCACAATCAGATCGATCTGCACGCCCGCGCAAGACGCCGCGTACAGCGCACGAATCACCTGCGGCTCGTTGATCGCATTGAGCTTGGCGACAATCGACGCGGGCTTGCCAACACGCGCGTTGTCGGCCTCCCGCTTGATCTTGCTCAGCAGGGCCTTGTGCAGGGTGAAGGGCGATTGCAGCAACCGTTTCAGCTTGATCGCGGGCGACAGGCCGGACATCTGGGTGAACATCAGATGCACGTCGTCACCGATCTCGGCATTGGCGGTGAGCAAACCGATGTCGGTATACAGCCGCGCGGTACCCGAGTGGTAATTGCCGGTACCCAGATGCACGTAACGCTGCAGCACACGGCCCTCGCGTCGCACGATCAGCAGCATCTTGGCGTGCGTCTTGTAACCGACCACGCCATACACCACTTGCACACCGGCCTCCTGCAGTCGATCCGCCAGACGCAGGTTCGCTTCCTCGTCGAAACGTGCGCGCAGCTCGATGACCACGGTCACATCCTTGCCATTGCGCGCCGCCTCGATCAGCGCATTGACCAGCGGTGACTGATGTCCCGTACGGTACAAAGTCTGCTTGATGGCCAGCACGTTGGGATCGACACTGGCTTCCTTCACCAGATCGATGATGACGTTGAAGCTGTCGAACGGATGGTGCAGCAGGACGTCTTCCCGACGGATGTGCTCGAACAGGTCCTCGCTGGCCACTGGCGGATGCACTCGCGGCTTGTAGGCGGGGAACTTCAGTTCGGGGCGATCCACCATGTCGTAGACCGCGATCACGCGATTCAGATTAACCGGCCCATTGATGCGATAGACCGCGTTTTCGGGCAGATCGAAGTGTTTCAGCAGGGTCTTGACGAGGGCCTTCGGGCAGGCTTCGGCGATCTCCAATCGCACCGGATGCGAGTAGCCACGTCCCGCCAACTCATCACGCAGCGCGTGGGCCAGGTTTTCCACTTCGTCTTCGTCGACGAACAGCTCGGAATTGCGGGTCACGCGGAACTGATAGGCACCTTTGACCTGCATGCCAGGAAAAATGTCTTCGACGAACGCCGACAGCACTGCTGACAACAGCACGAAATCATGCGGGCGACCGGACAACTCCGGTGGCAGATGGATGATCCGTGGCAGTGAGCGCGGCGCTCGCACCAAGGCCATGCCGCCCTCCCGCCCAAAGGCATCCTTGCCCTTCAGAAGCACCGCGAGATTGAGGCTCTTGTTGAGAATGCGCGGGAACGGGTGCGAAGGGTCGACTGCCAGTGGCGACAGTACCGGCACGACTTCGGTGTCGAAGTACTGCTTCAGCCAGCGCCGTTGCTTGGCGTTCCAGGCGTCCCTCACCAGGATGCGGATTCCCGCTTTGTCCAAGCCGGGTCGCAACACGCCATTCCAGTAGGCGTACTGCGCCTCGACCAGTTCGCAGGCACGTTGATGAATATGCTCCAGCGCCTGCCCCGGCGGCGTGCCATCCGAACCACCATGACCACCGAAGGCGAGCTGGTGTCGGATCGCTGCGACGCGAATCTCGAAGAACTCGTCCAGATTTGTGCAGGAAATGCACAGGTACTTGAGCCGCTCCAGCAGCGGCAAGCGCTCATCCTGTGCCTGCGCCAACACACGGAAGTTGAACTCGATCTGCGACAACTCGCGATTGATGAAGTGCGCGGGATCGTTGAAATCCTCGGCGTCCTTGCGGGAAGTGGCGGTTTTTTCGGCTTCGATGGGCTTGCGCTGCGAGCGTCGGCGAGGCGGTGTATTCATGTTGGACATCATGCCGGATTGTCGACTTCCGCGTCGCGGGGCAGCACACGGTCGCGCGGAAAAATCACGCAGAAACGACTGCCCTTGCCGACCTCGCTGTGCACTTTCAGCTCGGCCTGATGCAACTGAACCACGTGTTTGACGATGGACAGTCCGAGACCGGTACCACCCGACTCGCGCGAGCGACTGTTGGAGACGCGATAGAAACGCTCGGTGATGCGTGGCAGATGATCGGCGGCAATGCCCGGTCCGGTGTCCTGCACGCACAAAGACACGCCGCCATCGGGTGTGGCCTGCAGCTCGATCCGCACTTCGCCACCTTTCGGCGTGTAGCGCACTGCGTTGCTGACCAGATTGGAAAAGGCGCTGTGCAATTCCTTGGACGATCCCAGCAGATCGCACTGCGCCCCATCAAGCACGCGGATCGTATGTCCACCATTCGACAAGCCGTCGGCATCACGCGCCAAGGTGCGCAGCATCGCGCGCATGTCGATCGGATCTTCGGGTAGACGCTCGCAGGCATCGAGGCGCGACAGCGTCAGCAGATCCTCCACCACCTGGGTCATACGCAGCGACTGGCGGCGCATTTCCAGCAGCAACCCGCCCCACTCGGGCACGTCCTCCGGGTCCAACATGTCGAGATAGCCGTGCAGCACGGTCAACGGTGTGCGCAGTTCATGCGAAACATTGGCCACGAAATCCTGCCGCATCTGCTCCAACTGCAGCAGCTTGCTGACATCTCGCGCCACCAGCAGATACAGCTCCGGGGTGTACTCCAGCAGACGCATGCTGAGACGACTGCCGTCGCCCTGCGGCGAAGGCAGGTCGATCAGCGGTTCGACTGCGCCACTCTCGAACCAGGCATGCACGCGCGGTGCGCGCACCAGGTTGAGAAAGCGCACGCCGATATCGCGTCGCGGCTGCAAACCCAGCAGGCGCACCGCCGATTCGTTGAACCATTGGATGCCCAGATCGCGGCGATCAAGTACCAGCACCGCGTCCGGCAAGGCCGCCGCCGCCTGACGAAACGAACGCAAGGCGCGCAACAGGCGACGCTTGCGCCGCGCACCCTCGCGTTGACGCACGTAAAGCACCGCGTCGAGATCCGACCAGATGCCGCGACCTTCCGGCAGATGCAGTCGCTCGCGACTGTGCAGGCGTTGCAGGACACGATGCAGTCGCAGGTATTGCCAGATCAGCACTGCCAGCAGAGCCAGTGAGACGCCTGCCCAGAACGTACCGATCAGCAGGCCGATCAACATGCCGAGCGCCAGCACCATGCCCACGCGCAACAAGCTGTATTGCCAGGGTCGACTCAAATCACGCGCCACAGGCGCTCCCTAGGTTGGTCGAAGCGATCCGGTGCGCAAGCAAAAGGCGCCTCACAGACTGGTCGAAAAACGATAGCCCGAGCCACGCACGGTTTGCACCAGGTTTTCCAGTCCATGCGGTTCCAGCGTCTTGCGCAGACGACGGATGTGCACGTCCACGGTGCGCTCCTCGACATACACGTTGCCGCCCCACACATGATCGAGAAGCTGGGTGCGCGTGTACACCCGCTCGGCGTGGGTCATGAAGAAATGCAGCAGGCGGTATTCCGTCGGCCCGATGTGAATCGGCGTGTCGCCCGCGTAGACACGGTGTGCCGCGCCATCGATGCGCAAGCCGCCAAGGGCCACGCTGCCATCCTCCTCGTCACCACGCACGCGTCGCATCACCGCTTTGATGCGCGCCAGCAGCTCTCGCGCCGAGAATGGCTTGACGACGTAGTCATCGACACCCGCTTCCAGGCCGCTGACCCGATCATTTTCCTCGCCGCGTGCCGTAAGCATGATGATCGGCACCTCGCGCGAGATGCTCTCCTTGCGCAAGCGACGCGCGAGTTCAATGCCGCTCATGCCTGGCAACATCCAGTCGAGCAGGATCAGATCCGGGACTTTGGCACTGATCGCCGCCTGCGCCTCCTTGGCGTCACCGGCCTGCACCGCTTCGTATTCCGCTTTGCGCAGCGCAAACGCCACCATGTCGCGAATCGCGGGTTCATCGTCAACAATCAGAATGGACTTTTGCACGGCCGGACCTGTCAGGTTTCAGGAATGCATCAGAGTTAATAACAGATTTGTGTCACCGCAGTGACAGACGTCACGTCATCGTCATCGCCGCTTTTCGCCAGTCGCCCTTCATGGCAAGGTGAAGCGCAGTCCCGTCTGGAGCCTTGCATGCTTGAGTCGCCTCTTCCGACCCGTCTGGTGGTCGCCATTTCGTCGCGCGCACTGTTCGATCTGGAGGACAGCCACAGCCTGTTTGAACGCGAAGGTCTGGCGGCCTACGCGGCATTCCAGCGCGAACGCGAGGACGAACCGCTGCAACCGGGAATCGCCTTTCCGCTGGTGCAGAAGCTGTTGGCCCTGAACGCGCATCGACGCCCGGATCTGCCGGAAGTCGAGGTCATCCTGCTGTCGCGCAACTCGGCGGACACGGGCTTGCGCATCTTCAACTCCATTGAGAAGTTCGGTCTTGAGATCGTCCGCGCGGCTTTTACCAATGGCGCGCCGACCTCGCCCTACATCCAGCCATTCGGTGCACAACTCTTCCTTTCCGCGCATGCCGACGATGTGGCCCGCGCACTGGATGCAGGCGTTGCGGCGGCGACGATTCTGCCCTCCAAATCCACCGCCAAGGACTCCGCCCAACTGCGCATCGCCTTTGACGGCGACGCGGTGATCTTCGGCGACGAATCGGAACGCATCAGTACCGAACAAGGCATCGAAGCCTTCGCCCGCAACGAGCGCGAACGCGTTGCCGAGCCGCTTTCTGGCGGGCCATTCCGGGGCTTTCTGGCCGCCCTGCACGCCATCCAGCGGGCCTTTCCACTCGATCAGTCGCCGATCCGCACCGCCCTCGTCACGGCCCGCTCCGCACCCGCACACAAGCGGGTCATCCTGACGCTACGGCATTGGGGCGTGCGACTGGATGAGGCGCTTTTTCTGGGCGGGCGCGACAAAGGCCCGTTTCTGGAAGCGTTCGGTGCCGATATCTTTTTCGATGACTCGCACAAGAACGTCGAATCGGCACGGCAACACGTGGCGACCGGACACGTCCCGCATGGCGTGCTGGGACGCGGCTGAGCAAGACTCAACCTGGCGCGACGGGCGTGCTGCGGTGGATCTGTCGGAAGGTCAGGTTGATGCGCCCTCCGAGCGGTCTCGTGGTTCGCGGTATCGCATGCTGATAGTGAGTCTGGGTCGTGCCCGCCATGATCAACAGGCTACCGTGCGGTAACAGCCATCCCTGCGAGGGACCACAACGACCGCGCCGAAATCGCATCACGCGTTCAGCTCCCAGGCTGACCGACGCAATCAGCGGTTCGGGTCCCAGCTCGGGTTCGTTATCGGCATGCCAGCCCATGGCATCACGGCCATCCCGATACCAATTGGCCAGCACGCTGTTGAAGGCGTAGTCGCAGGCGATTTCCGCGCGTGATTTCAGATCGAGCAATGCTGGCGTCCAAGCGCGCGGCGCGAAGCGACTGCCCGAATAGGTGTAGTTCGCCGCGGCATCACCGATCCAGCTACAGCGGCGCGGCGATTCCACCACGCGGCCATGGATTTTCAGCCTATGCACTTCCCAGGCAATCTCGTCGAGCAGATGCGCGAACAAGTGATCGGCCTCGTCGACCGCAAGAAATTCCGGGGCGATGCGCAGATCGGCATCGGGCAAATCGAGCTTCAGCCATTCCATACGCTGCAGTATGCTATGTCCTTTGCGAGCACGGACGGGTGTTGCTGCGCGAGTCCAGCGCGGATAATCGCGGATTCTGCGTGAGCGCGTCGTCGCCCTCGCCCCTCTCATCTCAGTCAGCGGAGCCAGCCACATGAGCGAGCGCGATGTCATGGAATACGATGTGGTCACCGTGGGTGCCGGTCCCGCCGGTCTCGCGTTCGCCATTCGCCTGAAGCAGCTCAAGCCCGAACTGTCGGTCTGCGTAATCGAGAAAGCCTCCAGCGTCGGCGCGCACAGCCTGTCAGGTGCCGTCATCGAACCCGGCCCCTTGGATGAATTGCTGCCGGGATGGCGTAACAATCCGCCGCCGATTTGCGTACCCGCCACACAGGACGAGTTCTGGTTCCTGACCAAGACTGGCGGTTTCAAGTCGCCGATCACGCCGCCGCAGATGCACAACCAGGGCAATTTCATCGTCAGCATGGGGGCCACCTGCGCGTGGCTGGCACCGCAGGCGGAAGCGCTGGGTGTCGAGATCTATCCGGGCTTCGCCGCCGCCGAACCCTTGTTCAACGCCGATGGCAGCGTGGCCGGTGTACGCATCGGTGACATGGGTGTCGGCAAAAATGGACAACCGAAAGACAGCTACACGCAAGGCATCGATATCCGCGCGCGCATCACGGTGCTTGGCGAGGGCGCGCGTGGCCATCTTGCCAAACAACTGATCCAGCGTTTCAAACTGGATGCCGACTGCGATCCGCAGAGCTACTCGATTGGCATCAAGGAGCTCTGGCAGGTTCCCGCCGAGCGCCTGAGCCCCGGCAAGATCGTGCATTCACTGGGCTGGCCCGCCGATTCGCGAACCTACGGCGGCAGCTTCATGTACCACCTTGATGGTGGTCGCGTTGCGATTGGCTACGTCTCGGGTCTGGACTATCGCGATCCCCACTATCAGCCCTACGAGGCCTTCCAGCAGTGGAAGCATCACCCGACGGTCAAGCCGTTGCTGGAAGGCGGCACGATTCTGTCGGCGGGTGCCCGCGTGATCACCACGGGCGGCTGGCAAAGCGTTCCCAAGGTGGAAATGCCGGGCGCCATGCTGATCGGCTGTGATGCAGGACTGGTCAACGTGCCCAAGATCAAGGGCATTCACCAAGCCATGCGCTCCGGCATGCTGGCTGCCGAGCATATCGCCAGCCAAGACAAGGTCGAAGGCTGGGATGCCAAGCTGCGCGGCTCGGCCGTGATGAGCGAGCTGAAAAAGGTTCGCAACTTCAAACCGGGCTTCAAGAAGGGATTGTGGTTCGGACTCGTCAACTCCGCATGGGAGACCGTCACCGGCGGCGCTTCCCCATGGACCCTCAAGGTCAAACCGGACCATGCCAGTCTGCAGAAGCTGTCCGATGCCGATAAGCCGCTGCGCGACTACGTCGATCGGACGCTGGCCCCGCGTGACCGACTGGCAGGCGTGTATTTCGCCGCCACCGAGCACGATGAAGATCAACCAGTACACCTGCAGGTGGCCGATACCTCGATCTGCATCACCCGTTGCACCGAGGAGTACGGCAATCCGTGTACGCGTTTCTGTCCCGCAGGCGTCTACGAAATTGTCGAGGACGAGGGCGGACGACGCTTGCAGATCAACGGTGCCAACTGTGTGCACTGCAAGACCTGCGACATCAAGGACCCCTACCAGATCATTAACTGGGTCACCCCGGAAGGCGGCGCCGGGCCGAACTATCAGAACCTCTGAACACGGCGTCGAATTCCACACCCTGCGTCGCCGTCTCTACGGCGATGTCAGGGTCTGTCTGTCGAATGCAGTGATCGAATGCGCAGGCGATACGTCCGTCAACTTGACGCAACTTCGCACTCTGGCGCTTGCAGCCGCTGGGCACTCAAGTCCGCAGATCGATTGATCGTTGGCGACGGTCAGGCGACACCTCGACCAAGGCAGGGTGTGAAGTTGGGAGCGGGCATGCTTCCCTATGCCCAACAAGGTGACTGCCGCGAGCGCTGGGCCTCGCGACATCAATCCCTCATCTTCGCCCGTTAGAATTGCCGCCGTCGTCTGCATTCTCGGGCAGACACCGCCGTCGGCAAGGAGACCGCATGCTTACCGCCTTGATCGTGATTTTCGTCCTCGCCTATCTGGCCATCGCGCTGGAGCATCCGATCCACATCAACAAAGCCGCCTCGGCACTGATCGGTGCTGGCCTGCTGTGGACGGTGTATGCGCTGGGCACCGGCGATCATCATCTGGTCGGCGAGCAGCTCGGCGAATCGTTGATGGCGACCGCGCAGATCGTGTTCTTCCTGATGGGTGCCATGACCATCGTGGAAGTGGTCGACGCGCATGACGGCTTCGACGTGATCACCTCGCGCATACGCACGACGAAACTCTCGAGCTTGATGTGGCTGGTCGGCTTCGTCACCTTCTTCCTCAGTGCGATCTTGGACAACCTCACAACGACCATCGTGATGATCTCGCTGATGAAGAAGCTGCTGGAAAAGCCCAGTGATCGCCTGTTCTTCGCCGGCATCATCGTGATCGCCGCCAATGCGGGCGGCGCGTGGAGTCCGATCGGCGACGTCACCACCACCATGCTGTGGATCGGCGGGCAGATCACCGCGCTGAACATCATCGAAGGGGTGCTGCTGGCGTCGCTGGCCAATCTGCTGGTGCCATTGGGAATCACCGCTTTCCTACTGCGTGGCCAGATGGTCGTTGCACCACAGCGCGGCGATACCGGCGCCACACTCACACCCGTCCTTGAGCGCAACATCATGTTCTTCCTTGGCCTGGGTGTGCTGGTCGCAGTCCCCGCGTTCAAGACCGTGACCCACCTGCCGCCATTCATGGGCATTCTGTTCGGACTGGGACTCCTGTGGCTGGTCGGTGATCTAATCCACAAAAAGAAGAGTGACGATGAGAAGGGTCACCTGACCTTGGTTCACGCCCTGTCACGCATCGACATGAGCTCGCTCGTGTTCTTCATCGGCATCCTGTTGGCCGTGGCGACGCTGGAACACACCCACATTCTGACCAATCTGGCAGGCTGGCTGGACAGCACGGTCGGACGTCAGGACATCATTGTGCTGATCATTGGCATGGTCAGTGCCATCGTCGACAACGTGCCTTTGGTGGCCGCCTCCATGGGCATGTACGGACTGGAGCAGTATCCAGCCGACAGCTTCCTCTGGGAATTCATGGCCTACTGCGCGGGTACGGGCGGATCGATCCTGATCATCGGCTCGGCTGCGGGCGTCGCAGCCATGGGCCTCGAGAAGATCCATTTCTTCTGGTACGTGAAGCGCATCAGCGGCCTGGCGCTGGCGGGCTATCTGGCGGGTGCTGCCGTATACATCGTGCAGTACCAACTGACCCATTGATGGGCGTGGCAATCACAAGACTTCCGCAAATCGTCTGGTAGCCTCCCTTTCATGAACACAGCACAGAGAGACGGCCTGCTGCTGGCAGGCGCCGCATTGTTGGGACTGGCGATCATGAACAGTTCCTTGGCCGCGACCGCCGAGCATCTGCTCGCCTTGCGCTTCCAGGTCGGATTGGGCGACTGGGTGCTGTCGAAGCCGGTCGAGTTGTGGATCAACGATTTCCTGATGGCAATCTTTTTCCTGCTGGTCGGCGTCGAAATCAAGCACGAATGGCAGCATGGCTCCTTGTCGACTCCGCAGGCGCGCATCCTGCCGCTGGGAGCCGCAATCGGTGGCATGGCCGTGCCCGCCCTGATCTTCCTGGTCTTCAACTGGAACCAGGCGGGCAATCTGTCAGGTTGGGCCATCCCGGCTGCGACCGATATCGCCTTTGCCATTGGGCTGATGGCGCTGGCGGCACCGAGCATTCGCGCCCCATTGATTGCCTTTCTGACCGCCGTGGCGGTGATCGACGATCTGGGCGCCATCGTGGTTATCGCTCTGTTCTACACCGACCAACTGAGCAAGGCGATGCTCGGCTTCGCAGCTGTCGGGGTCGCGGCTTTGTTTATCCTGTCCAGCCTGCGCGTGCAGCGCATCTGGCCGTATGTCGCAGTGGGTTTGTTCCTGTGGGTCTGCGTGTTGAAATCCGGCGTGCATGCCACCTTGGCTGGTGTGGTCATGGGCTTGTTCATGCCCGCCTCGCAGGACGGCAACAGCCCCGCCGAGAAACTCGACCATGCGCTCAAGCCCTGGGTCAGCTGGCTGATCCTGCCGTTATTTGGCCTGACCAATGCGGGCGTCTCGCTCACCGGCATGTCGCTGAGCGCTCTGGTGCATCCGATCACGCTGGGCATTGCATTGGGTCTGTTGGCGGGCAAACCGATCGGCATCCTTCTGGGCACCTGGATCGCCAGTCGGCTGGGTGGCGGACTGCCGGACAATCTGCGATTGGTCGACTATCTGCCGGTCGCTCTGTTCTGCGGTATCGGCTTTACGATGGCCCTGTTCATCGGCACGCTCGCCTATGCACCAGGTTCCGCTGCCGCCGATGCCGCGAAAATCGGTGTGCTACTTGGTACGGTCGGTGCTTTCGTGTTCGGAACCTTTACCGCGCGCGCATTACGCCCACGCCTTCCAGCAGCCGTTTGAAGGCCGACGTGGCGCCACGTGGAGCCTGACGCCGCAGCACCCTTTTCCGTCGCTGCCTGCGAGCCACTTCACGGTTCCTCGGCAAGGTCGGTGCAACGCTCTGCGTCCCACCTTGGCAGCGCACGCCCATGATTCCTTCGCACCGCTGTCAACGATTGCTGCTCCTGATCCTCATCAGTGCAGTCGGTGAAAGTGCGTGCGCCGCCACCTTTCAGGTGGGTCCAGGACGCGCTTGGACGGCCCTGCAGCCCCTGTTCGATGCCGTCGATCTGCAACCCGGCGATGTGGTGGAAGTCGACGGCAATGTCACCTACCCCGGTAACGTGATCCTGCGCGACGCCGATGGTGGTGCGGTGGGCAACCCGGTCACCATTCGTGGCCTGCGGGTCAATGGTCAGCGCCCGATCCTGCTGGGAGGCACCAATACCATCGAGTTCCGCTTGGCCAACCATGTGGTGTTCGAGGGCTTCGAAGTCGTCGGGTCGGTTGCCGACAACACTTTTCGCTGCATCTATCACCACAGTCACGATGTACTGATTCGCGACGTGTTAGTGCGCGATTGCCCACGCCACGGAATTCTGGGCGCTGATCAGGATTCGGGTTCACTGACCATCGAATATTCGGAAATCCGCAACGCCGGTTCAGGCCAGTTCAATCACGCGATTTACATGGCGACCGACGAGTTGACGTGGCCCGGCAGCGTGTTTCGTCTGCAGCACAGTGTCGTGCGCGACAGCCGATTCGGTGATAGCGGCGAAGGTGGCAACCTGATCAAGAGCCGCGCCGAGCGCAACGAGATCTACTACAACTGGCTGGAAGGCGCTTACTACCACACGCTGGAACTGATCGGCCCCGATCCTGCGGGTGGCACACCGGAAGGCACCGCCCGCGAGGACTCGGACATCGTCGGCAATGTGATTGTGCATGACGGCGATTTCGGCGCGATTTTCCGCTTTGGTGGCGACGGCACCGGACAATCAAATGGACGCTATCGCTTCGTCAACAACACCGTCCTGCGTCGCCACAGCAACAACGACACGCCGACGATATTCCGCTTGTTCGATGGCATCGACGCAGTGGAAATGCACAACAACGTCTTCCTGCGCGACGGCGCGGCGAGCTTTCGCATCGTCCGCGAAGTCGAAGCCGTCTGGGCCAGCGGCAATTCGCGCGTTCGCGGCAGCCATAACTGGTTCGACGCCAGTTCCAGCTTCGTCCCCACCGACTGGACAGACAATCTGACAGGCACCGATCCTGGCTTCGTCAATAGCAGCGGCAACGACTTCCGACCCGCCATCGGCTCGCCCCTGCTGAATGCAGCGGGCACGGCGACCACCGCCAGCGGCTACGAGATCAGCCATCCCCACTTCCCACCCGCCTTCCATCCCAACGCGACCCCATCCAGCAGCACAACCACCCGACCCAGCGCTGGAGCGCTCGACATTGGCGCTTATGAACGGCCGGTCGATGGTTTTCTGTTTGCGAATGGGTTTGAGGGGTAGCCTCTGGAGGGAAGGTGATCGGTCACCCCATCACTGTCCGCACATCCAGCAGCTCGGGGAAGAAGGTCAGTTCCAATGCCTGCTTCAGAAAGCCGACGCCGCTGGAGCCGCCGGTGCCACGGCGGTAGCCGATAACGCGTTCGACGGTTTTCATGTGGCGGAAGCGCCAGAGTTGGAAGCTCTGTTCGACATCAACCAATTGTTCGCACAAAGCATACGCAGACCAATGACGGGCGGTGTCGGCGTAGATGCGCTGGAACACCGGCAACAGCTCAGGCGTTCGCACATGCGCGCGAGAAAAATCGCGCTCGATGCAGTGCGATGGAATGGCGTGCCCGGCGCGGGCCAGATGGTGCAGGAATTCGTCGTACAAGCTGCGCGCCTGCAGTGCGCCGGTCAGCTCCCGCTGAATGGGCGGATCGTGCGCGAACACGCTGATCATGTCGGCATTTTTGTTGCCCAGCATGAACTCGATCAGACGGTACTGGTGCGACTGGAAGCCTGATGAAGGACCCAGAGCGTCGCGAAAGCGCGCGTACTCGCTGGGGGTGAGCGTTTCCAGCACCGACCATTGTTCGAACAACTGGCGTTGTACCTGCTTCACGCGCGCCAGAATCTTCTGCACAGGATCGAGATCATCGTTCTGCAGATGACGAATAGCCAGTCGCAGCTCGTGGATGATCAGCTTCATCCACAGCTCGGACACTTGGTGCTGGACGATGAACATCATTTCATCGTGATTGGCCGGTTCGGAGGCCGGGCGCTGCGCACTCAGCAGCAGATCGAGTTGCAGATAGCTGCCGTAACTCAGGCGATCACGCAGATCGCGGGTGATGCCCGCTTCCAGTGGGCGTTGGTTGTCTTCGCTGCTCATGGCGAATCTCTTGCGGGGGAACGACAAGCGTGCGTGGCGCGCTTGCCGCTGTCCAGCGCCTCAATGCGGCGTCTGCAACCATCCGCGCGCCTGCAAGGCATCAATCAAGGCATGCGTATAGGCCGGCTTCTGGCGGAAATCGACGTGCGAATCATCCGGCAGCGGGAAGTCGCGCAAGGCAGGCACGTCCAGCGCGTTGACGACCTTGGCGGGCGAAACCGCCGCCATCTTGTCCCAGTACTCGGCGCGCGGTGCCCAGTCTTCGAACACTTCGCGGCGAAAGCCACTGGTGGGCGAGGCGTAGAAAATCACCTCACCGCCGCGCGCTTGGATCGCGTTCACCCAGGCGTGACTGGCTTCGACCTGCGGCCACCATTCGTCGAACGGGAAGCGCGGGAGATGGCCATTGTGCGATTCCACCTCACGAATCAAGTCCTGCTTCGGCACCTCTGGATCGCCCACGGTGAAATCGATCGAACCGTAACGCCGCAAACTCAGCCACTGGAAAGGGTGAAATGGCTCGGGCTCCGCTTTCCACGAGCGCAGTACGCTGCGCGTCAGACTGAAATCCGGCCTCGCCAACACCGACCACCGCTGCCAATGACTGAGCAGACGACGATGAAGCGAACGACTCGGAGTGAACTGCTGGTGGAAATAGTCGACCTGAGCCTGCTGCATCACCAGTCCAGGTTCTGAGAACGCGATCGCATCCAGATCGCAGACCACCGTGCCACGGAAGTCCTCGTCCTCAGCCAGATCACGCAAGGTCGCCAAGGGATACTCGCCATCACGCGCCAGCATCACCGGGGTATAGCCCGGCAGACGGGAGATCACCGTATCGCGGTCGATGGCATACAGGGTGCGCGAGGCACCCAGAAACACGAGTGGCGTCTTGTCGCGGGCATAGACATTGGCGCGCTGGATCGACCAGAAATCGGGCGAGTCCATGATCACCGGCGCATAACCTCGGCCACGCCAATACTTCGCCACGCCGGACAGAACGAGGCTGCTCAGAACCAGGGCAATCACGGCGGCAGTCAGGACTCGGCGCATGCTCAGAACTGGAAGTAGATGAAGGCACGCGAGGTGCCGGGTGACCACACGATCAGGATGATCAACAGGCTCCAGATCAGCCCCAGACTGAGTGCGCTTCTGGCCTGCAGCCATTGACGCAGCGCGAGATTGCGGCTCAACCAGTGGGCCAGCCAGAGCAGAGCGAACACGAGGATCGCCAATTTCGCCTCGACACTCAGTCCCAGTTCGCCCGCTTCGGGCCACAGCATTTGCTGATGCAGATGCGCCGCTTGCGAGAAATCCGTCGCACGAAACCAGACCCAGGCCAGCACCACCGCCAGCAGCGTCAACAGCCCGCCGATCAGTCGTCCGACGCCACCCAGCAACGCACTGATGCGCGTGATGAGCGGCTGCGCCAGCCGTTCCAATGCCAACATCAAGCCGTGAAAACCGCCCCAAGCCACAAACGTCCAGGCCGCGCCATGCCAAAGCCCACCGAGCAACATGGTCAGCAGCAGATTGCGCAAGGTGAACAGGCGTCCGCCACGATTGCCGCCCAGCGGAATGTAGAGGTAGTCGCGCAGCCAGCTCGACAGCGAGATGTGCCAGCGCCGCCAGAAATCAGAGAACCCGGTCGCCGCATAAGGAGAGCGGAAGTTGTCGGGCAACCAGAAACCAAACAGCGCGGCGGTACCAATCGCCGCCGTCGAGTAACCGGCAAAGTCACAGAAGATCTGCCCGGAAAACGCCAGCGCACCCGCCCAGGCCATCGCTGAATCCGGCTTCGCTGCGGCGGCGAACACGGCATCAGCGACCGGCGCAAACACGCTGTCGGCGAGCAGGATTTTCTCCATCAAACCAAGCAGCAACAGACTGATGCCAACCACCCAGGCATTCGCGCCCGCGCGTCGTGGCGTTTCAAGTTGCGGCGCGAAATCGTGATAGCGCACGATGGGCCCGGCCACCAATTGCGGAAAGAAGCCCACGAACAATTGGTAATCGCGCCAACTACGCTGCGCAACCACCTCGCGGCGGTAGACATCGATGCAATAGCTCAGCGACTGGAAGGTGTAAAACGAAATCCCGACCGGCAGCAGGATGTCGAACTCGGCGGGCTGCCAATCAATGCCGATCTGCGCCAACAGCCACTGCGCGTTGTCGCGCAGGAAGTCGCCGTACTTGAAGAATGCCAAGACACCCAGATTGCTGATCAGCGAGGCCCACAACCAAACCCGACGCGCCCTGCCCAGCGCCGCATCCATGCGCTGCGCCAACCACCAATCGAGTGTGGCCGAACCCACCAACAAGAGCAGAAACGGCGGATTCCAAGCTCCGTAAAAAATCCAGCTCGCCAGCAACAACAGCCACTTTCGCACCTGCCATGACATGCCCGGCACGTGGTAGAGACCCAGCAGTCCGAGCAGGAAAACGACGAAGGTCAGTGAATCAAACGTCATGGCGTTGCAGGGGCTGCAGTCGTCCAGCGCTCGATCTCGCTGCGCTCGGCATCGGTCAGGCCGGTCATGTTGCCCGGCGGCATGACCTTCATCACCACCACCTGCTGGCGGATCTTCTCGCGATAGCTCTCGATCTGCTGCGGTGTATCGAACATCGCCCCGAGAGGCGCGCTGCCCATCAGGCTGGGCTGCGCGGCGTGACACATCACGCAGCGTTGCTGGAAGATCGCGCGGA
>Ga0075163_10000939_pt1 | contig 38838 bp, 36 predicted proteins | sample JI1023141ADNA_FD_71478 | JGI IMG/M metagenome (GOLD analysis project Ga0075163, IMG submission 71478) | Wastewater effluent complex algal communities from Wisconsin, to seasonally profile nutrient transformation and Carbon sequestration -... | ecosystem: Engineered > WWTP > Effluent > Algae...
GAATTTTCATTCTGGGGTGCCCTGAAATATTTTGGAGCAGATAGGATAGCAGAGTTCAAAAGCAATGGGGGTAGAAGCGAAAGCAAAAACCAGCGGATGTTTTATCCGTTGGATGAATGTCGTACACTTGGCCAGAGGAAGCAGACCGTCGCTGAACTCTGTCGCAAGTTTTTGTATAAACCACCGACTCTCGACGAACGCAAGGAGCTGAGTCCACGCTCACGAGCCTTTCGAGAGAATCGCGAAATCCTGACAGCTCTCGGAGACTCAAATCCGAGGCTTGAGGCCGCGATTTCAGAGCATCGAGAGTTCTACGAGAACCCCACTGTGTCTCATCAACGGCGGAGAGAGAAGCTTTATACTCATTCTGCTCAGAAATTATGGGAGAGCTTATCTGAGCACGAATATACTGATCTGAGTTTAATCTGCCGAGAAATCGGAATACCGAAAAGAATCTGCCACCGCATTATTGCAAGGTGGAGCTTTCTCGGTATAGCCAATGTCATTGATCGGACTGTTATGAGTCGTGACAACAAAGAGCGTCTCTTCGATGTTCAACGGAAATCGGCAAACCTGCCGCATGTGCTCTACATGGCGAAAGGCGGCGAGGGCCAAAGGGATTTGAAGCTTTGGCAATCCAGTATTAAGACGAATTACCCTAAGCAAAATAAACCAAAAACAACCGGAGGAAGACAACATGAGCGCAGATGGCTCCAAAATTAAAGATCGATACGTATTCCGTGCCAAGGATTTCTATGCTTTGTTGGAAAAGCAGAAGTACCGTTGCCCCTATACCGGGCGCGAGCTAACGCCAACCAATTGTATTGCGGAGCATCGAGTCCCGTTGCGGAAATCTGGCAAGCACGAAGGTGGAAATATCATCCTCGTGGATAGCCACGTAGGGTATTTAAAACGATACCTCACGGATGAGGAGGTCTTGCAGTTGGCGGTAGACATGGCAAAGACACTGAAAATCAAACATGCAAGAAAGTAGCAGCGATTTCCTCTTCGATCTTTGGCATGCTCGTCACATCGTTCAACAGATCGAAAATCGTTCAGGCGTGTTCGTTCGCATAGCCGGCGCCAAGCCTGCGTCATGGGGGGAATGTCAGGATATGAACGCGTCCAGAATGACGACCTTGGCACGCGTTACCTATTTTCAAAAGGATTCCGCATGGAAGGCGACGGCGCTCAAAAGCCGACTACAACTCGACCGGCGCGGAAAGCGAGAAAAGTCCGTATGGTACGACCAAGAGTACCGCATGACCTTCCAGATCAATAACCGCGCGTTTGAGTCGGAACCTCAAGCCCTCTCCGCCCTCTGGGAATCGAGAGCTTCCTACGAAAGTCAAGAATGCAACCTACGGGCAAAATTGTTCAAGAACGCTGCAAAGAATAGAGTTACCGAAACTTGGAGGCAGGCGCAAACTCGGGTCGCGTTAAGCATGCAACGTCCGCGGCCCTTACTCGAAGATTTTCAAGGCCGAGAACATAGCCTCTGGGATTTAGCGTACAGACATGCAAAGCTCAAGTTCTCTCATGCACCACCGATTGAGGATAGCTGGCATAGGTCGGTAAAGAGCAAGTTGGATAGACTTGTTTTGGCTGAAAATTCGGCGGCAAAATACCACATGAAAAATACCTCAGAGGTTCTACGTTAGGCCCAAAAATGCGAAAAAAGGAAAAAGCGTCCCTCATATTGCAGAAAATCACTGCATTCTATTGTGCTACTGGAACTGCTATGACAATCCGGCAACTGGCTACCGAAACCGGGATGCGACCTCAGAATCTGAATAGAATTACAAAGACGATGGCGAAATTTTCAGAGATTATCATCTTTGGTTCAAATCAGAGGAGGCAGACCAAATACCTCCTCCCGATGAACGCTCTCGTCGCGCCAAGTTTATTCCGATTGAAAAGTGAATCGCGAAACAACAATCGTTACTCCGATTCCGATTTCACAACTACGGCAAGCGCAGCCGTGTTCCTGAGAAAATTTTACATTCAAAATATTCCGATGAAAAACCTTGAGGCATACTTGCAGGAAATGGAAAAAAATCCGTCTGAATCGTGGATGCGGTGGATGAAATGAGCCTCATGGGACCATTCGGCATCTAAAAAAAATGCGGGACCGAAAGCGGTATTTAGTATTTTAGGAGTATGAAAGCACAAAAAATAATCCCAACTTGTTCGTTCTGCGGCAGACTGAATCACGATATTGGCAGCTTGCGGCAGCATGATCGCCCCAATGTCCCGAAAATAACTTTTGCTGGCTGCGGACATATGCCATTGCGTTGGTGTACGGTTGAGGATGAACAACAAAATCAGGTCAATGTCTATTATTGCGATACATGCAACAAGATTGTTGGGGTGCAGGTATTTTAGCCTGTCTAACATAACTGTAATTTTGTGTTACAAGCAAATAGGAGGAATATGCAGGAACTTAGTAAAGAAAGCGAAACGCGGGAGTCCAAGGTGGATGCTAATCCGGCGACCTCCGCAATTGAATCCGACCTCCGCGTGTTCGAGAAATGGCTCGACGGGCGCGGATTCAACAAACAGGAAATCCAAGATTTTCTGAAATGGGCCACGGAAAACCGCTCCCCCTCCACAGTGGCTCGATACAAAGCAAGCATAAAGGCTCATATCCGAAAGTCTCAAGGGTTTGCTCTGACGCGCGGCGCGGACTACTTACTGGATGATTTTTTCCGCGAGATAAAAACCCCAAAAGCTGAAACCAAAATTAACGAGACAAAAGTTCTTTCTTCGGAAGAAAGAAGAGCGATTCGCAAAGCTTCCGGTCAAAAAACGAAAATGCTGGTTCAGGCTCTTTATGAATCAGGCGCACGCGTATCAGAGATCATCAACCTTAAGATTTCCGATTGCGAAACTATTCGAGGAATAACATATTGCGATGTGCTTGGTAAAGGCAAGAAGAGGCGGACAGTGTATCTTAAGGCCCGTACTTATCAGAAAATTCGCAGGCTCTATGCTTCCAAGGTCTACCTGTTTGAATCCCAGCCGGGGAAGGCAATTTCTCGCTTCACGGCTCATACGCTCCTAAGCCGTGCTGGCCGCAGAATTGGGCGCAGATTGCACCCCCACATGCTGCGGCATTCACGCGCGACAGATTTGCTAAATAAAGGTGAAGCCCTGTCTTCTGTCGCGGCATATCTCGGACACAGCTCACCGGAAATTACGGCTCGATTTTATCTACATGGTCTACCCAAAGCAAGCAGAATAATGCAAGGAATAGACTAACCTCCACTTACGGAAGTCGGATCAATCACCGCAAATATTCTCGATCTGGCTGAAATGGTAGATTGCTCACCCCATCGCTTTCAACCAATCGAAACAGTCACTTCTTCACTTAACTCTGCCTCGCAGACCCATGCGCTCCGAAAAATCGCCAAAAACTGCTTTCCGGTGTAATATCTGGTAAGGAGTCGCCGTCTAAGAGTTTAGAGTATGAAGTCCGGGCAAAAAATACGCACACTTCTTTTCACCCTTGCGGCTCTTTCTGTGCCCGGCAGCGCCATTGCTTCCACAAATCTGACCTGTAAGATCGACTGTCCCTCTCCGCAGATGGAAGTGGCAAAAGACGCCCACGCATGCTGCCTGAAACTTACGAAGCAGACCCGGTTAGTTGAAAAACTCGCGGAAAAGTGTGATAACTGTATCGAAAGCCGTGAAATCCCTTCGGCACTGAACGCTCAATATCAACCCGTAAAAACCGAAATCGTTGCGATTTCCCATGTAGAACATTTCGGCAAGTGCCCCTCGTTGGTTAATCAATCCCCTGTCGGACGGACTCCCCAAAAGAATCGCTTTCATCACCCAAACTCTGTCTCCATTACTCTCCACCGTTTCCTGATTTAGCATAACCTCCCTTGTGCCAAAAGGCGCAGGCTCGCGGCTGCCCATGCCGTTATTTTCTCCGGAGGTTTTATGCAATTTTATATTCGGGTATTTTGTACCATCACTTTCTTTGCCGCAGGCGCAGAAGCGCGGGATGCGGACTATTATTTCGATCTTGCGCTGAAAAATAACGCGCGTCTTGCCGCCGATCGCAACCTTGCGGCGGCTGCACAAGGCGACTATCGCAAGGAGAGCGTTTTCAATGAAAATCCAGAGCTGATGCTGGGTCTCATGAACGTTCCGGTGAATACTTTTCCGGCATTAAACAAGGAGCAGATGTCGAGTTTCAGCGTTGGTATTTCACAGAGGATTGCGCTGCCTTGGGAAAGTAACTACCGTAAGGCAGCAGCCGAGTTTAGAGCAGCGACTACCGGTTTTGCCTTCGAGCAGCAGAAGGCTACGGTGCGCTATGAAACTGCGGAAAGGTTGAGTGCGTTGATCTATGTCTCCGAAAGAAAGAAAATTCTCATTGATGCGAAAAAGCTCTTAACCGCAACACTCCGCATCCTCGCCAACCCGCGTAAAGATCAGCGAAATACAGCGGGGCAGATTCTGGAGGCCCGAGCCGCACTGGCGACAATCGACAACGATATTCTCGCCAACGACTTTGAACTTGAAAAACTCTGGGTGGAGCTGGAATCTCTCTGCGGAGAGAAGTTGGAACGCGAAACCTCGTTTGAAGGAATGGAGTCATGGAAGGCAGCGGCATTTCCTGCCATAGATTTCAATGCCGAGACATTGCAGGCATCGATAATTTATCGTAAGGCAGAAAGCGAGGTGCGTTCGCAGCAGGCGATGCTCTCTCTCTCCCGGGCGGCGCTTTTTCCCGAAGTCAAGTTGCAGATGAACTACATGTTTCGTCAGCAGGTACCCGGCAGTTCCATGGGTGATAATATGGTGACGGTCGCGGCTTCCACGCCGATGCCGCTTTTTTATCCGCTCAAGAACCGGCACGAAATCGACGCCCAATCCGAGCGCCTAAAGGCTACGGAATCTCTGCTGGTAGAGACCGAACGACAACTGACGGCACAGGTTAAAACAGAACGCGCGAGACTCACAGCGCTTTTGGCTTCGATTGAAAATTACAGCAGGGCAATTCTGCCTTCGCATATTTCCGCGCACCGTTCACATCTCGCGACTGTGAATGTCATGGGTGGCAGTGCGGCGGAAGCCTTGCTTTCGTACCGCATGTATCTGACAGCCAGCGAAGAAAGGCTCAAACAAATCCGTGAGGCGCACAGCGCCGTAAACCGGCTACAATATCTGTTGGCCAAAGGGGATAAATAAATGTTACGCTTCATAAATCCACGCTATACCACTATCGCTGCAATCGTCATCTCGGTCATTTTCGTGTTCGCAGATTGCGCGAAGAAAGTTCCCGAAGTCTGGTACTGCCCGATGCACAAGCATTACCAGACTGACAAACCTGGCTCATGCCCGATCTGCGGCATGGACCTTGTAAAGAAAGAGGAGCCGAAAGCAGAAAAGCCGGCGACTGGCCATGAGGGGCATGGAACCGGAATGGCTCCACAAACAACGGAGATGCCTCAAACCAAGACGCTTACGATTCCGCAAGACAAGCAACAAATCATGGGTATTCTAACAGCGAAACCCGAGGTGAGAAAACTTGCGGCAACGCTGCGTGTTCCCGCGCAAGTAGCATATGAACCCGAGCTGTATTCGGCGCTGGTCGAATATCAGCAATTGCAAGGTCAGGCAGCCAGCTTACCCGATGGAGTATCGGGTAGCATCGCTTCCTCGGCGAAGCTACGGGTCCGCCAGTATGGTCTTTCCGATGCGGAAATCCACCAATACATTCATTCCCAGACCGCGCTCTCGCGGCTGATTGTAGGCAACGCTGGCGGGCGTGCACTTATCACTCTGCAAATTCCGGAAAGCGATATTGCCCTGCTAAAGAAAGGTCAGAAAATTTCGGTTACCGCAAACGCTTATCAGGACCAAAAATTCAGCGGTGAAATTATTGGCATTGGAACCCTCGTAGACAACAAGCGCCGCGTCTTTCTCGCTCGGGCTTTAGTGAAGGATTCAGCCCAGACTTTGCGTTCGCAGATGTTTGTCTCAGCAGATATTACACTCGCCATACAGAAGGGTGCGTCATTGCCGCGCTCGGCGATCTTCAACACGGGCATGAGGAGTATCGTCTTTGTTAAAACCGGCAGCGAAGAGTTCGTGCCGCGCGAAGTGAGAATTATCGGCGGCAACGAAGAGTTTGCTCTGCTATCGGGAATCACCGCCGCCGACGAAATCGTAGTTTCATCCGCCTTTCTGCTGGATTCAGAAGCACGGCTGAAAATTGAAGGTTACAAGTGAGTTCCGAACTATCTCCGATTCAGCGCATCGTCAAATTCTGCGCGGAGAATCGCGGCCTTGTCCTGTTTCTCACTGCACTCGTCATCGGCGCATCCTGGTATTCCGCGAAAACAATCCACATCGATGCGCTGCCCGACTTGTCGGACACGCAGGTCGTTGTCTATTCGCGTTGGGATAGAAGCCCCGACGTGCTTGAAAATCAAGTTACCTATCCGATTGTCAGGTCGCTTTTAGGAGCGCCCAAAGTGAAAAGTATTCGCGCTTTTACCGATTACGGTTATTCTTTCGTCTATGTGATCTTTCAGGATGAGGTGGATTTATACTGGGCCCGCGCTCGCGTAAACGAATACATGGGCAAAATCACTGGCTCGCTGCCTCAAGGGGTCAAAACAGAAATGGGGCCCGACGCCACGGGTTTGGGATGGGTTTACCAATATTCGCTCGTGAGCCGCGACGGAAAAACCGGTCCCGAGAAACTCCGCGCACTCAACGATTTCAATTTGAAGTACCATCTCCTCTCGGTGCCTGGCGTTGCCGAAATCGCGAGCATGGGCGGATTTCAAAAGCAGTACCAGGTCATTGTCGATCCGGCGAAGTTGCAAATCGCCGGGCTTACGCTCGCAAGCGTGTTGGATAAAGTCCGTGGCTCAAACCAGCAGGCCGGCGGCAGGCTGATGGAAATTTCCGGTGCGGAGTATATGGTGCGGGCGCACGGTTACCTGCAAAGTATCGCTGATATTGAAAAAATATCTTTGGGCATGGACGATACGGGAAATCCTATCCCCTTAAGGGCCGTCGCCTCGGTCAACGAAGCCAGCGATTTAAGACGCGGTGTTACCGACCTCGATGGTAGGGGCGATTCCGTTGCGGGCGTCGTCATTATGCGTCAGGGGGAAAATGCCTACGACGTCATCGAGCGCGTCAAAAACAAGATCAAAGAAATCGGGCGATTTCTCCCGGAAGGTGTCGAAGTCGTGCCAACCTATGATCGCTCTGAACTCATCAAGCACTCGATCACGACTCTCGAAGAAAAACTCATCGAAGAGATTATCATTGTCTCTTTGGTGATCCTACTTTTCCTTTGGCATTTTCCGTCTGCGATTATTCCAATTCTTACCATACCGATCGCCGTTCTGGCGTCATTTATCCCGCTGAACCTTTTCGGCGTCAGTTCGAACATCATGTCATTGGCCGGGATCGCCATTTCGATAGGTGTGCTCGTCGATGGAGCCATTGTAGAAGTCGAAAATGCCTACAAGAAACTCGAAGAATGGGATTCGCATGGGCGCGTCGGCGATTACCACAAGGTCAGGCTCGAAGCGCTTCTCGAAGTCGGTCCCTCTGTATTCTTTTCGCTCCTCGTAGTCGCCGTTTCTTTTCTGCCGGTTTTTACGTTAGTCGATCAGGAAGGCAGGCTCTTCAAGCCCCTTGCATACTCGAAAAATCTCGCCATGGCGGTTGCCGCTGTTATGGCAATCACCGTCGATCCGGCGCTGCGGATGCTTTTCACGCGCATGGAGCCATTCCAATTCAAGAGCAAGTTCTGGAGTAAGACAGCAACCACGCTGCTTGTCGGCAAATACCTTCCCGAAGAGAAACACCCGATCAGCAAACGGCTCATCGCCTGGTATGGACCGGTCTGTCATTTTACGCTGCGGCATCCGCGTGCGGTAATCGTTGGGGCGGTTCTCATGATGGCGGCGACAGTCCCACTTTACTTTCGCCTCGGTGGGGAGTTCTTTCCGGCTCTCTACGAGGAAACGCTGCTCTATATGCCGACAACGGCGCCGGGGCTCTCCGGCGCAGAGGCGCAGAAGCTCCTGACGATGACGAATAAGATCATCGCGGCACAGCCCGAAGTCATGCGTGTCTTTGGCAAGGCGGGTCGCGCCGAGACCTCCACAGACCCGGCTCCCCTGTCGATGATTGAAACGAATATTATGCTGAAGCCGCAAGCCGAATGGCGACAAGCAAATCGCTTCTACTCAAAGCTTCCAAAGTTCACATGGCCCCTCTTTTCATGGATCACTCCACCCCACGTGACCAAAGACGAACTGATCGAAATCTACAACCGAGAACTCAAGTTCCCCGGCCTGACCAACGCGTTCACGATGCCGATACGCAACCGTGTCGATATGCTTTCGACCGGAATGAAAACTCCGCTGGGGCTCAAGATCGCCGGCAAAACGCTCGGCGAAATTGAAGAAGCCGCAGTAAAAGCCGAGCGTGTAGTGCGGGATATTCCCGGTGTGCGCAGCGCAGTTGCCGAGCGGACGGCGAGCGGGTATTTTCTCGACGTCGATATTCGCCGGGACCGCATCGCACGTTACAATCTGACGATCGACGATGTGCAGCAATTTATCCGCACTGCGATCGGCGGTGAAATGCTGACTGAAACCATCGAAGGGCGCGAGCGCTACGCCGTAACCATACGCTACGGCAAAGAATGGCGCGACACACCGGAGAAAATCCGTCGCATCCCGGTGTCTCTGGCCAGCGGCAGTTCCGTCCCTCTGGGGGAGATTGCCGATGTGCAAACGAAAACCGGTGCGGGAATGATCCGCAACGAGAACGGATTTCTCACGGGCTATGTCTATATCGATACGCAAAGCTCTGACCTCGAAGGTCTGTCGGCGAAAATCGACAAAGCATTGGATACGTTGAAACCGTTGCCGGATGGCATTACGATTCAGCTCAGCGGACAGTACGAGAATATTCTGCGCGTACGCGAGCGCCTGAAGATTGTCATTCCGATCACACTTTTCCTGATTCTGCTGCTCCTCTATTTCAATACGCGTTCCTACATCAAAACCCTGATCGTCATGCTGGCAGTACCGTTTTCACTGATTGGTGCGATTATCCTGCTCAATTTGCTCGGCTATCACATCTCTATCGCAGTCTGGGTGGGGATGATCGCGCTCATGGGCCTCGATGCCGAAACGGGGGTATTCATGCTGATGTACCTCGACCTGGAGTTTGAGAAACGCAAGGCCACGCTCCGATCCGAACAAGAACTGATCGAGGTCATCTACCTCGGCGCAGTCCACCGCCTGCGACCAAAAATGATGACTGTGCTGGCAGCGTTCTGCGGTCTTTTGCCGGTGATGTTTTCGCGCGGCACAGGATCGGACATCATGAAGGCAATCGCGGCGCCGATGGTCGGCGGACTATTCACGAGTTTCCTTTTGGAACTCATCGTTTATCCGCCGGTTTATTTTTTATGGAAGAGAAGGTCTATTAACCAAAATCCAATAATCGAAGAAGTTAAAAAAGAAGGAGAAACAGATGAAGAAGACAAACTTACTGATGGCATCGGCTCTGGCCGGGCTGACCATGGCGGGCGTCGTAAGCGCCCACGAAGGTGAAAAACACGATAAGCAGGGCGAATGCCACGGGATCAACGGCTGCAAGGGGCAAGGCGAGTGTTCCGGAAAGGGCAATGGCTGCGCCGGTAAAAACGGCTGCAAAGGCCAGGGCTGGAAGAAGATGACCAAGGCAGATTGCGCGAAGAAGAAGGGCAAATTCAAGCCCCTTAGCATGGCGATGTAGCAAAAAAATCCGGATTGATCGCGGCTCAAATGGCCGTGTCAATCCGGATCAATTTAAGGAGTTCTTATGAAGTTGAAAATTGTTTGGGCAATGACGTTTTGCCCGTTATTTTTAGCCGCCTGTGAAAAACCACAGGCAAAATCGGCCGAAGTGCAGGCATCACCCCAGGTGCAAGTCAAATATCCGGGAAAATTGGTGATGTATAAACAGCCAGACTGCGGATGCTGTTCTGCTTGGGCGAATTACATGACCCGTAACGGGTTCGACGTAACGACAGTTGTGGAACCCAATATGTCGCTGGTTCGCCGCCGCCATAAAATCCCGGAAGAATTAACGGCCTGTCATACCGCTGTCTACGGCAACTTGATTATCGAAGGGCACGTGCCGGCAGAAGATGTTGTGAGTTTGATTCAAAAGCCTTCCACGAACGTGCGGTTGATAGCGGTTCCCGAAATGCCGGTCGGTTCACCCGGTATGGAAGTGGACGGACAAAAGCAGCCATATGCGAGTATAATTCAGAACAAAAATGGCTCCATCGAAAAATACCGCGAGCATGGAAAATAGTATGAGACTTAAGGAACCCCTATATTGTCGTGAAAAACGAGGAGGTAGCTTATGACTGTGGGCGATTTGTCAAAAAAATATGGTGTGAATCGCGAGGCCGTGCGTTTCTACGAGCGAAAAGGTCTACTGCCCCGCCCAACGCGGAATATGTCGGGTTACCGACTCTATGACGCGCAAGGCGAGAAAGCATTATCCTTTATCCTCAGCGCTAAGAATCTCGGTTTCACATTGGCGGAGATCAAATCCTTATTGCAAATACGCGTTGTGAATCAGGGTAACTGTGAAAAGATCAGAACCCATGCGAAGCAGAAAATAAATGAAATCGACGCAAAGATTATTTATCTTCAGCGCCTGAAAAAATCGCTCTCAAAACTGGTGACTTCGTGCATAAAAAACCAAACTACCACATATTGTCCCATTTTGGAAAATATGGAAAATTGACTTTTTTTGGACTTTGTACTATGGTACCGGGTGTAGTTTGTTAGTGTCAGGAGGATATATGACAAAAACGAAAAAAAAACTGATGATTGTTGCCATAACTGTGGCAGCTCTCGCCGCATCGGTCCCGCTTTGGGCGAATTGTCCGCTTTGCGGCTGATGGGGCTTTGGGGGGCTGACGCCCCCTTTTTGTTGATTATATATTGAGGAGGCGGAAAATGATTCAGAAAAATAAAATTGGAATGCCTATAGCAGCACTCCTCGGTGCGCTTTTAGCCTCTGTTTGCTGTATTATCCCGACACTCGCGTTAGTCGGTGGCATATCAGGATTTGGGGCATCTATATCGTGGCTCTCCCCGCTGAGGCCATACCTGATCGCAATGGCGATAGTCTCACTCGGTTTTGCGTGGTATCGAAAAGTTGAAACAGAAGAGGAATGTCGTTGCGCGGAAGATGGAAAAATAAAATTTTTGCAAAGCAAGTCTTTCCTCGGCATAATTACGATTACGGCAATACTGATGGCTGTCTTTCCGTGGTATTCCGGTATTTTTTACGCAGCCGCAGAAAGACAGCCGGTTGCATCCGTAAAAGAGAATCTGCGTACGGCCGAATTCAAGATTTCAGGTATGACGTGCAACGGCTGCGCCAAACGCGTAAAGCGCGATGTTGAAAATTTGGCCGGCATTATAACCGCCGAGGTCTCTTATGAAAATCAAAAAGCAGTCGTTACCTTCGATCGCTTACGGGCCGAAACCTCTCAAATAAGTAAAATAATCGAATCCGCCGGATACTCAGTCACTGGCGTCAGAGTTGGAAGCGGAAGATGAAAAAATTATCTTTGGTTTCGGTTATTCGCTGCCCCCGCTGCGGAAATGACACTGAAGAAACGATGCCGACAGATGCGTGCCAATACTTCTATCGCTGTAATCACTGTAATGAGATGTTGAAACCGTTGGCTGGCAATTGTTGCGTTTTCTGCTCATATGGAACGATCAAATGCCCGCCGAAACAGTGCGGCTGCGGCTGAGGAGCATACATGAAGTTTTTCGGCAAAGACACTCAGGCCCATTTCCGTATCCCCACTAAGCACGAAATAAGCTTCACGCTCGCCGGACTCATCATCGCCAGCATTTTGCATGCTGTGAGCTTTCGTTTCGGCGACGCATTCTGGCAGGCCGTGACTCTGCGCCTTTACTACTTACCCGTGATTTACGGTGCCGCGAGTTCGGGTATAGTACTGGGCTTTGCCGGTGGAGGAGCAGCGGCACTCGCACATTTTCTTGTCATGCAGATCCCGATGCAGCACGCGCATGGCGATCATGCAACGTTGCATATCGAGCATCATGTTGAAATCCCATTTCTGATAATACTCGGACTCATTACGGGCGCTCTCCGCGATCACGAAAAGCACGAGCGTGAACAGAAGAACCAGATCAGTGACCATTTCGGGAGCTACGTATCAACCGAAGTTCGGGATGATATTCTTAAGGGTAAGGCTGCCTTAGGAGGAGAAGAAGCGGAGGTTACCATCCTCTTCGCCGATATTCGCAATTTCACGACACTTTCAGAGAAGCATACGCCCGCCGAAGTTGTGACGATGCTCAACCAATATTTTAGCGAAATGGTGCGCGCCATAACGCAACACGGCGGCACGGTCAATAAATTCATTGGCGACGCCATCATGGCGGTCTTTGGCGCTCCCCGCCGCCTTGAAAACCACGCAGAAAGCGCTGTCTTGGCCGCCCGTGAAATGCTCGCGCGACTCGAAGCGCATAACTATTTGCAAGCTGCGAAAGGCGAACCGATGTTTGAGATTGGCATCGGTCTTCATAGCGGTAACGCCATAGCTGGGAATATCGGGGCAGAGTCCCGCAAAGAATATACCGTCATCGGTGATGCAGTCAATTTGGCCTCGCGCGTCGAGGGGCTGACGAAGCAATATGAAATTTCATTGCTCGTGACCGATAGCGTGAAGGCAAAACTTTCAGAGACATTCAGTTTGCGGGAAATTGATACGGTAACGGTGAAAGGGCGCAAGGCCACCTGCGTTCTGTTTGAAGTCTTGGATGATAAACCTTAGGAGAAAAATATGATACAACCTGTTTTCTTAGCTCTCTGGGCGCATGGCGGAGAAGACCATGCAGAGAAGGCGGCAGAGGTAGCCAAAGCTGTCAATTATGGTCTCGTCACTCTCCATCCGATCGCAGTGCATTTACCGATCGGTCTGCTGGTTGCGGCGCTTGTTTTTGAATTGTTATTCATTTGGCGCCAAAGAATGGAATGGCGATTTGCTTCCCGAGCGGTATTCATTCTCGGCGGCCTCGGCGCTGTCGTCGCGCTTGGCAGCGGCTTCCTGGCCGACAACGAATTAGGCCACGGCTATGCAGGTCATGATTTAGCGCATACTCACCGCAATATTATGATCGCAACGACTGGCGTTTGGTTCATCGCGATACTTGCGGCAATCAAATTTCGCACATCGTTCGACAGAGTCCGCTTTCTCCATATCATCGTTTATGGTCTCACAGCCGCTCTATTATTTTTCGGAGCGCATATCGGCGGAGAGCTTGTATACGAGCATGGCGTAGGAGTTAATGTAAATCCGGAGAAGACACCACCGCCTAACCGCTGATTCCAACAAGCAATGGATTCTGAAGAAACACGAACCACAAAACTCTTTCTGGCTAAGGGAGCAGCGCTGTTCGCCGGAGCTATCGCCGATACCGAACCGCATCGGCACCACGCCATTCAAATAGTCTTCGGCTTTGACGAAGCGTTTGAGATTCAACTGGGCGAACGGAAACTCCGCTCAAATTGTATTGCTATCGGTAGCGATGTCATGCACCAATTTTTAGGCCAGGAAAAACCATTCTTATTTTTCTTTGCCGAGCCTGAATCGGATTTTGGGGCTTTGATGCAGCAAAACCTCACCGCAGGTTATGACCTCTTAGACGAGCGAAAAGGATTCCTTGAAAGTATCCGCCAGGATATTTTTTCCAAAGGTTTATCGGTCAGCACGATGAAAAATAGCCTGCGCAAGGGACTGAGCATCACCGGCAGTATGCCGGTAAGGGATTTCCGTCTAACTCAGGTGCTATCGCTCATCGAAGAAAAGCCTGATCGTAAAATCTCCGTGCCGGTTTTAGCGGATGCCGCAGGACTCTCTGAGAGCCGCCTGCAGCACCTGTTCAAAGAGCAGATTGGTATCTCCATGAAGCGCTACATGCTCTGGAAGCGCATGATCGACGGGATTAACTTTGCCATGAGAGGAAGCGACCTGACTACGGCGGCCTACGAAGCCGGATTTTCCGATGCGGCGCACATGAGCCGGACATTTAAGGAAATGTTCGGCATCAACCTATCGAAAATCTTCGAGAATAGCAGGTCCATTCAAGTCATTAATGAGGAGCTGGTATAGCTTACCTGCATAGAACTTCCAAGGAGTTATTATGAAGCTATTTCAGTTTATGATCTATCCAACAATGATGGCCGCCGGCGTTGGGACGGCATGGTTTCTGTTATCTCAAGGCATCCATCATGTGCTGGTGTTTCTTGCGGTACTGCTTCCGTACATTGGAATTGTCCGCCTGATTGAAAAGGCGATCCCTTTTGAACCCGAGTGGAATCGCGATAAGGATGATTCATTTCTCGATATTAAATATAACATCATCAACTTTGGCATCATCAGCTCAACGCTTATCATCTTTGATTTTGTGCAACCGTTGCTGAGTCTGAATCTCTGGCCCAAAGATTTGCACGTTGCGCTGCAAATCCTTCTGGCAGGCTTAATCGTCGATTCTGGGATGTATTTAATCCATCGTCTGAGCCACGTCATTCCGCTATTGTGGCGTTTCCATTCGATACATCACAGCTCGCAAAGATTATACCTCCTGAACGGAGAGAAAAGGCACTTGTTTCACGCCATTTTAGAAGGTGTGCCGGGAGTTTCGGTGCTTTTGCTTCTGGGAGCCCCGACGGTTGTGCTGGCCTTTTGGTTTACGATCTTAAATCTCCATCTCTGCTTCCAGCACGGTAATATGAATTACAAAGCCGGAATACTACGCTACATCTTTTCCGTTGCAGAATTACATCGTTGGCACCATCGCAAAGAGTATGCGCTGAGCCAGGTTAACTATGGAGCGGTTTTCTCTTTTTGGGATGTATTGCTGGGTAGCTATTTCAAGAATCCGCCAAAATACGATGCGACGGATGTTGGCTTATCCGATGCCGGTTATCCGAGAACATTCATCGCGCAATTCATTCATCCGCTGCGAAGTTTTGGTAAAACATGAAATGAAGGTCGCGGCAGCTATTGCAAATGAGAAACCGATTGCAATAACCTCCGCTTAAATCGTTTACCGGTGGTCTTTAATAACTCCATTCGCCGTAGGACAACTTTGTGAGAGTCGCAAAATACATTTTTGGTTTCTATTTTTGTACGGCACTGCCGCTGTCCGCTTTCTCACAAGTTCACTACGATCACAGTATCAACGAAGAACATGCACCGCATATTTGCTTCGGTGAGAATACCGACTGCGACTGCGTAACTGAAAAGCACGCTGAAGAATCGCTGTGGGACCATGTTTTCGAGGGTGGCTGCTTAAAAGCGCTCTCCGTGCAAGTACTCGAACCGGTTTTTTCGGTATTTACATTTTTACCTCCCTTGGGTTTCAAACCGCAAGTTGTTTTCTACTATTTCCGCCAACCTTCTGACCCGTTTTTTCCGCAATCCATAATCAGCTCTGCGTCCAGCAGAGCCCCTCCTTCAATTTTCACCTAACTCACCCTTTCTAAAACTCTCATTACCCAAAGGAGGACAAATGAGAACTATTTTAATATGTTTATTTGCGTCTTCATATTTTTCGGCATATGCGGAGCAGTATGATCTGAAAAGTCTCGTCATGGCTTCTCAGGCAAATTCGCCTTTTATCGACGCTAAAAACTTACAAATAAAGGCTGCCGGCCTTATGGTGGATCAGGCTCGCGTGTGGGGTAATCCGACTCTCTCGGGAGATTTCGGGGCTATCACGCAAAATGACATTTCCGGATTTTCGTATACGTTTAGAATTTCCCAACCCATCTTTTTTCCGGGAAAGCAAAGGTTACGTGCCTCACTCGCGGCGCATAACCAGCAGTTTGAGATGCTAAACTTGCGCGAGCGCAGGCAACTGATTCAATTTAATGTGATACAATCGGCCTATCGATACAGGCTGACCGAAGATATGCTACAGGAATTTCAAGCACGCCTCAATCGGTTTAAGATGCTGCGATCGGCAATCGCTTCAAAACCCGCAGCCTCGCCGGAAATTCGTGCGCAGAAGTATATCATCGAGAACGCTTTAAGAAACTCGGAGCGCGACTACATCAATCTGCAAAAAGAGTTAGCAATAGCACTTCAAAACCTCCGGGTTTATTTTGATAAAACAGAAAGCCTACGCCTGGAGCTTCCTCTGTTTGCCGGAAATGCGGCGTTGGATCGCGAAACCATCTTAGCGGAAGTCCTGGCCAATAACCTGTTGATCCAAAAAATCGGCGTGCAGGTTGCGCAAGCCGAAACCAACTCAACCCTTTTGAGTCGGGAAGCTTATCCTGACATCAGTATTGCCGCCTATTACGACAAAGATACTGGCCCCTTTCAGGAACACAGGTTCGGAGGCGGACTGTCACTGCCGATACCACTCTTTAATCGAAATCAACACGCGGCGGCCGCAGCCGACGACTATGCGCTGGCAGCCCGGAAAGAACGCGAATACGCGCTCAGTATTCTCAAGCGCGATTTTAACGCCGTATTCGAGGAGTATTCAGTTTCTCTCCGCCTCATCGAGAAATTCCCGATCGACGAGGTAAAAACAACCAACCGCAATCTCAAGAGTCTGACTGCGGAGTTCATGCGCAGTCGTCTTGCTACCCTAACTTACGCCGATGCTGAGCAGCGGATGCAAGACTCCATTGTGTCGGCCTACATGGCGCAGATGGCGTATGTCAATGCCATACTGCAAATCGCGCTCTTTCGCGGCAGCGACGATTTCGCTGCGTATTTCTATAAATGAGAGGCATATATGTTAGCTAAAATCGTAGAGTTCTCGCTTAACCACCGGTTATCGGTAATCGTCGCGCTCGTCGCCATTCTTGGCGGAGGTATTTTTGTAGGCTTTCAATTGCCAGTCGATGCCGTACCAGACATCACCAATGTTCAGGTGGTGGTCAATGCCAAAACCGGAGGTCTCGATCCGCAGCAGGTGGAAAAATCCGTCACCTATTTCATTGAAACCGAAATCGCCGGCATACCGCGCGTGCAAGAGATACGCTCCCTCGCTCGTTTCGGCCTATCGCAGACCGTTGTGATTTTCAAAGATGGTACAGACATCTATTGGGCGCGTCAGCAAGTGGGAGAGAAAATGCGGAATGCCGCAGATCGCCTACCGCATGGCGTGAGTATGGAAATGGCGCCCATCTCGACGGGCTTGGGTGAGGTGCTGATGTATGTGCTTTTACCCAAAAGCGGTAGCGAACTGGAGAAAAAATCCGAGTTGGATCGCTTGCTCTATTTGCGGACAATTCAGGATTTCGTTCTACGCCCCTACATTAAATCTCATGCGACGGGGATTGCAGAGGTCGATAGTCTCGGTGGTTTCAAAAAGCAGATTCACATCGATTTTGAACCGGCACGACTCGAACAATACGGCGTCACCTTCGACGAAATTGTGCAAAAGCTCAAAACCGTCGGCGAGAATTTTGGTGGCGGCTATATTGAAAAAGATACGCAACAATGGATTGTCCGTACTAAAGGTCAGGTCAGCCTCAAGGAGTTTGCTCAAATCCCGGTGCGCAATAATATTTTCGGTTCCCCGGTACGTCTTAAGGAAATTGCGACAATCCGCGAGGATCATGCGCAGAGGGTGGGAGCCGCGACTTATAAAGGAAATGAAGCGGTGCTCGGTACCGTGCTTATGCTCATGGGGGAGAATAGCCGTGAGGTGGCATTGAACGCCGAACAGGTTATCAAAAGCGCACCGCTTCCTGATGATGTCGTCGCTGAAATCGTGTACACCCGCAGCTTTCTCGTCAACGCGACGCTCAAAACCGTTGCGAAGAACCTCGCGGAAGGCGCTGCAATTGTGATCCTTATACTGCTGCTCTTTCTGGGGAATCTACGCGCTGCCCTTTTCGTTTCACTTTCGATTCCGTTGGCGATGGCGTTTGCGCTTATCGGTATGAAAGTATTCCATATTTCCGCAAATCTAATGAGCCTCGGTGCCCTGGACTTCGGTCTTATTGTCGATGGAGCAATCGTCATGATTGAGAACCTGCTGGCCAAAATGGAACATCAGCCGCCAAAATCTTTTTCGCAAAAATTAAAAATGACCAAGGACGCCGCACTGGAAGTTTTAGCTCCGATGACGACCGGAATGATTATTATCATGTCGGTCTATATCCCCATTTTGACGCTCGAAGGCACGGAAGGCAAACTTTACTACCCGATGGCCATGACGGTACTTTTTGCGCTCACGGGGGCGCTCTTGATGGCCATCGTGGCGATTCCTGTTTTAGGATACTACGTGCACGTTAAGAATGAACCGCAGACCACGACACTCTTTCAAACGGTCTACAAGGCATATGAACCGGTTCTGAATTTTCCGCTGCGCAATATTCGCAAACTACTCTTGCCCGTTACGGTATTCCTTATCGTTTGTGGGTGGATTTTTTCCCGCTTAGGATCGGATTTTATGCCGCCGCTCAACGAAGGGGACATGGTAGTAAACCTACTCCATGATGCCAGAATTTCCTTGAGCGAGTCACTAATCCGCCAACGCAAGCTGGAGCAAAAGCTTTCAACCTACCCCGAGATTGAGCGAGTATTTTCACGCATCGGCACCAGCGAAGCTGCAACTGATCCAATGGGGGTGAATCTTGCCGACTTGTTTGTTATCCTGAAAAAAGATACATCCCAGTGGCGCAAAGATACTCAAGGCAAGGTACTCGACAAAAATGGGGTTTTTAAGCTCGTCGAAGCCGAAGCGAAAGAGCTTCTCGAAAAAACCGATAAGCTCGACGAATCCGAACTGGTGCAGACGCAGCCGATTGCGATGCGTTTCAATGAGATTCTCGAAGGCAGCCGTGCCGATATTTCGCTCAGAATTTACGGTAACGATCTCGATACCTTGGCAGAACTGCAAGATCGCTCTGTCGAAATTCTGAAGAGCATTAAGGGGGCACGGGAGGTCGAACTGGATGCACTGACTGCGCTCAGGAAGAGTTCTGTATTCGACGCCTCTATCAAGTATGACCGTGTCGCATATTATGGTGTTTCTCTAACTGATGTTAATTCAAGTTTGCAAACTGCGATGGCCGGAATGACGATTGGCAGCTATTACGAACAGGCGTGGCAGTTTCCTATCGTGGTACGGCTCAGCGAAGAGAATCGCGAAAAGCTCGGCGAAATCAACCGTATTCCCATTGCGCTACCGACGGGAGGCACGATACCCCTCTCGAAAGTCGCGGAGTTCAGCGTAAAAGAAAATGTCACTTCCATCGCCAGGAGCGGGTTGGAACGTTATGCAGGGGTGGCAGTCTTCTTAGGCGACCGCGATACACTCTCTTTCGTCGAAGAAGCGAAAGCGAAAATCAAAGACGGATTAAAAATCCCCAAAGGTTATCGCCTGAGCTGGGGTGGTCAGTTTAAGAATCTGGAGCGAGCGCGGGTGCGACTTGCGATCATTGTCCCGCTTATTTTGCTGATGATTCTGTTCCTGGTATACCGCACCTTCAACTCAATCAAGCAAACTCTGTTAATTTTTCTCACCGTGCCATTTGCCTGGACAGGAGGCGTCCTCGCGCTCTGGTTGACCGGGATTCACTTCTCAGTATCGGCGGCCGTAGGTTTTATTGCACTTTCTGGCGTTGCCGTTTTGAACGGCCTTGTGAAGGTCAGCTATCTTAATCAGTTACGATCGCAGGGGAAATCGGTGAGCGAAGCAGTTCACATCGGTGCGCTGGGGCGTTTGCGCCCGGTACTGATGACGGCCTCGGTTGCAAGCCTTGGCTTTCTGCCAATGGTCTTAAACACTGGCATCGGAGCAGAAGTGCAAAGACCGCTGGCCATCGTTGTCTTGGGGGGACTCGTCACGGCAACCCTCATGACGTTGCTGCTTTTGCCGTCATTTTACCAGTGGATGGAAAAAGGAGATGAAAAATGAAACAAGTTTTCAAAGATAAGAAATTTATTTTTCTGATCGCGGCCATCGCGATCGTTGTTACCCTCGAAGTACTCTCTTTACTCGGAATACACATTCCTATGCCCTATGCACCCTTCGTTTTCGGTGCATTCATTCTGGGTATTGGTTATCGAGTCGTATGGAAAGGCTTAAAAGCGCTCGCCACGCTCCGTTTTAGCAGTATTAACCTGCTGATGTTGATTGCAGTGGTTGGCGCATTCTATTTACGCGAGTTCCCCGAGGCTGCCGTCGTCATCGTGCTCTACGTTCTGGGCGAACGGCTTGAAGACATCGGCATCGAGCAAAGCAAATCGGCTCTCGACGAGCTGGTGAGTAAATCCCCAAAAACTGCGGTTATTAAAAACATAGGAGAGGCCGTTGAAATCGATACGATTCCGGTCGGTACAATCATCGCCATTAAACCAGGGGAGCTGATTCCCCTCGACGGAAAAATCACTAAGGGCGAAACTGCAATCGATGAGGCAACGATTACAGGTGAGCCTATTGCAAAAGATAAGCATCCCGGGAATCAGGTTTTTGCCGGAACGTTGAACAAAAGTGGGTATATTGAAGTCGAGACGACTAAACTTTCAGCCGACACGACTTTTGCGAAGATTATTAAGCTGACATTTGAGGCTCAGGCAAACAAGGCAGACACGCAGAAATTCATCCAGAAATTTGCTAAAATTTACACTCCCAGCATCATCCTGCTCGCCGCGGGCCTCATACTTGTGCCCGTTTTTCTGCTGAAACAGGATTTTAACCACTGGTTGCAACAGGCAATTACGCTCCTGGTGATTGCGTGCCCTTGTGCGCTCGTCATCTCTACCCCCGTGGCGATTTTTGCCGCGATTGGTAACGCTTCGTCAAAGGGAGCCCTCGTGAAGGGTGGCAAATTCATTGAGGCTCTTGCCCGCATCCGTGTCATAGCTCTCGACAAAACGCGGACGATCACATTTGGCATGCCAGTTGTATCGGATGTAATTCCCTTGAACGGTACTCCGCGAGAAGAACTCTTGGCCTGCACGGCCGGTGCCGAGATATTTTCCGAACATCCGCTGGCTCAAGCGGTCGTCGATGCGGCCCGCCGAGAGGGCTTCGAACCGCACCAGGCCGAATCGTTCAAATCCATAATCGGTAAGGGTGCGACGGCAAAATGCCTTGTGTGCGAAGACGAGACGATCTATCTCGGCAAGCTCTCCTACATTCACGAGAGCCAACCCAACGACGCAGATGCCGAGAAAATAGTAAGACAATTTTCCGCGGAAGGAAAAACCAGCGTTGCCGTCAGCTTTGGTCAGGGCGTTGCCGGTATCATCGGCCTTACCGATGAAATCAAACCGGATAGCGCGGTAGCGATTGATGAGCTGAAGGCAATCGGCGTCGAACCCGTAATGCTGACGGGCGACAGCGAACATGCAGGTAAATACGTCGCCGATAAGGTCGGGATTACCAGCGTCTATGGTGGTCTCATGCCCGACGACAAAGCCGAGCAGATCAAACGGCTGAGGACGAAGTATGGATACGTCGGTATGGTCGGGGATGGCATCAACGATGCTCCCGCCCTTGCTATTTCTTCTGTAGGTATCGCAATGGGTGCCGCAGGCAGCGACGCTGCTATCGAATCTGCGGATATTGCCCTGATGAATGACAAACTATCGCTGATACCTTTTCTTGTTCGCCTCAGTCGTGCGACTCTCTTACGAATAAAGCTCAATACTTTTGGAGCAATTATCGTGAAGATTACTTTTGTCACGCTCGCCGTTTGCGGTTACAGTAATCTGGTCATGGCGATTGCAGCAGATGTGGGTGTGACCTTAGTAGTCATTATTCTGAGCCTAAGACTATTAAAATTTGGCGGTCCTAAGACCGAAACAGTGCACAAGGAACAAGTATGAATAAAATACTAAAATCGGCATTTGATGACGAGATGCAACAAGCCAAATCGTATTACGCCTCGACTGATTTCAAAAGTTGCTTTCGCCATTTGGAGCGCGCGCATGTGCTGGGTCAGCGCCATGCATGGCCCCATACGGTGAACCACTGGTGGATGCTTAAAGTGGGATTTCGCACGCGCGATACCCAGGAGATTTTAGGTCAGATACTGCGGATTGCAGTTGCCGGCATCGGTTCCCTGATCGACCGCGCGCCTGTTGGTAATACTGGGGGAGCCAACGTGGGCATTCTGACACCGATGCCGATTCCCGATGATCTCGCGGCAATTTTTAAAAAGGCAGGGATGTAATGGCGTCACAGGCTGACCTGATCGTATGTTACATCGACAAGCTTACGGCTTATGCTCAGTCTCGCCTCGCTGACAAAGACCTTGCAGCCGACGCCGTCCAAGAAGCGGTTACAAAGGCGGTTAAGGCTTCGGCAAATCTGCGCGAAGAAGATAAACTCCTGCCGTGGCTCTACACCATTCTGCGGAACACCATCGCCGACCTCACAAAGAAGCAGGCGCGTGAAATCGCAACCGATCATGTGCCAGAAACTGCTGCGGCAGTCAGCGAGGAGAGCGATCAGGTTTGTGAATGCTTCAAACCGCTAATCGGGACGCTGCCTTCCGATTATGGACAAGTAATCCAGGCAGTAGATTTGGATGAAGAGCCGCGGGAACGTGTGGCGGATCGGTTGGGCATAACAGTGACAAACCTCAATGTAAAAATCCACCGTGCGCGGGAGAAGCTTCGGGAAGCTATCGAATCGAGCTGTAATATGTGCGCTAAACACGGCTGCCTGAATTGCACTTGTCACTAAAAAACCGAAATTTACTGTAATATTCCTATATATTATCAGTCTCCCGGATAAAGGAGCAATCTATGAAACATGAACACCATTGTGATTCCTGCGAGGCCGAGGCAAAAGAGACCCAAAAGCAGGAGTCATTAGAATCCCATCATCACCATGACCATGCAGGTCATCACGGTCACAGCCACCACAGCCATGACCACAGCGATCACACAAATAAAGTAAAAGACCCTGTCTGCGGCATGACCATCGATCCCGCGAAGGCTGCGGCAAAACAAGTCTATAAAGGGGAGACAATTCGCTTCTGTAGTTTGAACTGCGAGAAGAAGTTTCTGGCTGACCCCGAGGCATATCTGCAACCGAAGATTGCATCCCCTAAAGCTCCGGCACCTAAAGGCACAATGTATACCTGCCCCATGCACCCTGAAATCTTACAGGATCATCCGGGGGATTGCCCGAAGTGCGGCATGGCACTTGAACCGGTAATGCCCTCTTTGGACGCCGATCAGGAAAACCATGAACTTAAGGATATGAAGAGGCGCTTTTGGCTCTCCACGCTTTTAACTCTGCCGCTTTTTGCGATGTCTATGAGCGACATGCTGCCATCAAAACCATTGCACCATCTATTCCCACAAGGCTGGTTGGGATGGATTCAGGCAGCACTCGCTACACCCGTAACGCTCTGGGCAGGATTTCCACTTCTGGCCAAGGCATGGCGCTCGCTGAAAAATCTCAGCCCAAACATGTTCACCCTGATCGGCCTGGGTACTTTATCAGCATATTTTTTCAGCGTTGTCGCGCTCATCTTTCCAGGTCTGTTTCCGGCGGATTTCCGCGGACACTCCGGCAAAGTCGATCTGTACTTTGAAGCAGCCGCCGTCATTACAACTTTGGTGCTTCTTGGGCAAGTTCTCGAACTTATGGCCCGCGATTCAACCGGCGGGGCAATCAAAGCCCTGTTGGGCCTGAGGGCAGTGAACGCGCACCGCGTAACTGCCGGTGAAGAGCAGGACATCCCCCTTGAGCACGTGCATAAGGGAGATATTTTGCGTGTGCGTCCTGGTGAAAAGATTCCCGTTGATGGCGTCATGACTGAAGGTGCGAGTCATGTCGATGAATCTATGATAACCGGCGAGAGTTTGCCCGTCGAAAAACATATTGGCGACTCTGTTACTGGCAGTACCCTGAACGCAACAGGTTCTTTTCTGATGCGGGCCGAACGGGTCGGACAGGAAACTCTGCTTTCACAGATTGTGCAGATGGTCGCAACCGCTCAGCGTAGCCGCTCCCCGATGCAGCGACTTGCAGATAAAGTTTCCGCTTGGTTTGTCCCAGCAGTCGTGATCGTCGCAATCCTCACCTTCGCTATTTGGACAATCTTCGGCCCCGAACCGCGGCTTGCGTATGCGTTTGTCAATGCGGTGGCTGTGCTTATCATCGCCTGTCCCTGTGCGCTGGGTCTGGCAACACCGATGTCGATCATGGTCGGCGTTGGCAATGCCGCCCGCCAAGGCATTCTGATTAAAGATGCTGAGGCTCTCGAAACACTGGGCAAAGTCAATACCCTGGTCGTCGATAAGACAGGAACACTGACTGAAGGGAAGCCATCGGTTGTAGAAATCTTTGCTGCAAGCGGTTTTACAAAAGATAACGTCCTAAAAGCCGCAGCGGCGATCGAGAAATCCAGCGAGCACCCATTAGCCCGGGCGGTGGTGGCCGCTGCAAAAAATATGACTCTCCCCGATGTAACCGACTTTCAATCGACAACCGGCAGTGGTGTCACCGCGCGGATCGACGGCAAAGAGTATTCCATCGGTAACGAGAAAATGATTCTGCGCAAAGGTATCGCTACTGCGCAAGCAGATCAATTCGTCAGCGAGCATCGCAGCCGCGGCGAAACGGTGATCTTCCTGGCTTTTGAAAGCATTCTTGCTGGAATGATCGCAATTGCGGACAAAATTAAGCCAACAACCAAAGCGGCCATTGCCGAATTAAGAGCCCAAGGTATCCAGGTTGTCATGCTTACCGGGGATAATCAAGCTACAGCCCGTGCCATCGCTACAGAGTTGGGCATCGACGATTTTAAGGCGGATGTCAAACCCGACGACAAAGCGGCCTACGTCCAGAAACTTATCCGCGAAGGTAAGACTGTCGCGATGGCCGGGGATGGCATAAACGACGCACCCGCCCTTGCTCAGGCCCATGTCGGCATCGCTATGGGTACTGGTACGGACGTGGCGATGGAGAGCGCAGGTGTCACGCTCGTCAAAGGTGACCTCAGCAAAATTGCAACCGCCCGAACTCTGAGCAAGCGCGTCATGGGTAACATCAAACAGAATCTGTTCTTTGCTTTTGTGTATAATTTCCTGGGGATTCCCGTTGCGGCGGGAATACTCTATCCTTTTTTCGGGGTATTGCTCTCACCGATGTTGGCTGCCGCCGCGATGAGCCTTAGTTCGGTATCGGTGATTGTTAATGCGCTGAGGTTAAGGAAACGGACGGGGAGCTAATGTATTTCTGGCGGGTTTGCACATTTTTCCGAAACTCTGACTCGATGCTGAAAAGAGCTTGTGCTCACATCCGACAGCGTCACTGCCAACCGTAACTGATGCATTTGCGAGGTGAAATGAGATAATAAACTGCATTCATAATGTATAAGTCATGGCTGCAAAGCCGAGCGGATTGGTCTCCGCTTAGACAACGATTGCGCAACAGATGGGCTCCGCCTGTGGAGTCCTTATGCTTACCGCGCAATCGGGGTGTAAGGGCAGACCAACCACAGACGGGGTCCACTTGTTTTGGAGTCCCGTGCGGTGAATGTTTGCTCAAAGAAATTTGGGTATGGCAACACAGCGTATACATTCCGGTACTCTCGGAAATCCTCAGGTTGGCAGTTTTAGGGCGACTCCGCGCGACTCGAACGCCATTCTCACTATTCGCAGGCACATTGGATATTTTAGAAATTTTCTGAACTTTGTTCATCATGGTTTCGCGCCCGGCCAACACGCGACCGCAGTTGGTAAAGCATTGCAAACGGTTATTTCATCAGGAGATTATCGAAATCCAGATCATTCCAGATTTTTTGAAGAAAACGTCTCTGAATATTTCTTAGCGCCCCTGCTCCTCCAATACTTTGACTCCTATCGAAAGACCAGCTTCGGAGATCAAGGGATCGATAGGAGAAGCCTCTACGCCCATTCCGCTGTATACCAGACTCTGGTCCAGGTCAAGCTGTATCGTAACAAGATCGGCCATGATGAAATTACGAAATTTCTTGGAGCGATTGATTTATTCGAGCGTACAAATTTGCGTCGGCCCCGGACTTATGGCGTGTTTATCACTGCGAGCAGCTTTTCTGCGCCGATTGGTGAGCTGGAGCGCGCCTATCGAAATCCCAGAACCAAGCGAGCTTTGTTTCTTATCGATAGACAGAAACTTGTCGAATACATACCTAAATATCAGAAATTTTACGAAGAGGTTTTCAGAAAAACTCAGCAATTCAAGAAAGATGAATCTGAGGAAAATCGACAGAATACCATCAACGCATTTAAGGAACTGCACGACTCTTTCATCCGAGTCAACATCGCTCTACTAAGACAGTCTTTCGCGGAAAGAGATACGCAAATGCTCCTAAAACGTAAGTATCACTGCGAAAAACTATACGTCAGCGAGGGACGCTATAGAAAACTTCAAAACGGGCTCCATAAGTATCAAATTCTTTCAGAGGCATTCGATTCTGCCAGCAAGGAATATCGCGGTGAAAAGCTTTCAAGAAAGACATACCAGATATTCATCATAGGACTGCGGGCCGCAGGTATTTCCGGCGGAGAAAAGGAACTACGAGATTTTTTCGACCGTAAATACGGTCAGATTCTGCAAAAACAGAGAGTACATCTTAAAGCAATCAGCTCTCTATTAACGGCCAAGCTAACCAACAAGAAAAACAAAATCACAGTAAGGCCGAACGGAAATAGCAAGTCCTATAAACTCAAAAAAAAACCAAGGAGCAACAAATGAGAGCAGCAATTTCAATGCTGGCCCTAATGATGATCTTTTTTTCCGCGCCGCAGACTGTCCTGTCGCAGGATATATCTGACACAGATAAATCAGTTGAATCAGGTGCCGAACCGAATATCACAGATGGCGATCCAGATCAAAGTCCCGACATGAAACTGATGACCAGCATTCTCGCCGAAACTGAGTCACTTAAGCTATCTCATGAGGATTCTGTAGCATTGCAGGCTAAGAAGAAACGACAGCTTAAAAATAAGACCGCGGAGATTATCAAGAAGAATACAGGGCGAAGCATAAAGTTCATGGCGCTACAGGTTTGGGAGGTAGAACCAGAGCAAGAGCTAACGGAGTACGGTCGTAAGCGAGCCGAGAGCATATTGCAAAAAATGAAGAAAGACCCGCAGGGCAGAGCGCTCATAGATGCAATGGGTGGCGACTTAAAAGAGAATTATTTCCTACGGTTTATCGTCGCGGCTCAAATGGCAAGTTGCAAAAAATGCATGAGAAATACCGGAAGATTTGAAGTCACATTCTTTCTTCCGAGCGAAGGTAGTCACTCTCATAACATCGTAAAAATCGTAAATTCCGAAAATGCCGCATTAAAATATGTCAAAGGGACTGAGTATCCGATCTCCGGTGAAATAACCTTCATCAAAATTGATGAAAATGCCATCGCGAAAATCGTTCTCAAGTAATTTTTTGAACGGGAGCTATTTATGAAAATAATGATAGTCTGTCTTACTTTCGCAACGCTTATCGTGGCGCAGGATACGGAGAATTATCCGCCTCCTTCCCGCGATAATGCCTTGTTGGTTGCGGATTCCTATTTTCAGCTGCTCAAGCGCCTTACCGAAAGAATATACCGAGCCACGAAAAGGCCGCGCCTATCACAATTCACGTCAGATGTTCGCGAAGTCAATGATGAATTTCGTGACATTAACGATTCATTCCTTGGCCTGCTTGAACCCGCGGCGAAAAGCTGCTTTGAGGGCTTCACCAAGGAGGAGCGAGAGCGATATTTTGGGAAAAGCCTGCGTGAGCTTTTCGCAACTCTGAAGAAAACTGCCCAAGCTATCCGTGCTCACGGACGAAAGTTTGCGAAGCAGATACCAAATTCTCAGGATTACGCGGAGGTCATGCAGGCCAATATTCAGGAAATCCACCGATCCAGAACGGTCACAGACCCGATCAAAGAATCATGCCAATAAACGAAAAAAAGAGAGGAGGGAAGCCAAAGCCTCCCCCCTAAACCGTTAAGCAGCATACTCCAAGGCCAGCTTGAACAAGCCTTGATTCACTTTCACAATCCGATCCACGTTCTGCAACCGTCGTATCCTGCGCCCCTTCAGATCGTAAAATCGTCCTTCAAGAAGCTTCTCCTGACAGACGTTCAAAACCTTCCAGAGATCAATCCCCTCGTCAGCCCCTCGTCGAGGAGCTATGAAGCGCACGATATTTATTGGCGGCGTTTCTTCTGGCCAGCGGAGCTTGATTGCCTCCTCCGCGAATGCAAATCTATCCCCCAGCGAAAGATTTCTACCCTTGAAATTTTCCACAGACTCCATAATCTGCGGCAACCTCTGGGCAAACTCCGCCGTTGCAGCCTTAACCTGCGCAAAGGAATAGTTGATATGGCGGATCGAAATAGCCGAGAACAACGACTCTGCTATTATTAACCCGTTGCTGCACGCAAAACGGAAGACCCCAGCGCGGAGCTGAAAACTGCATAGACCGTCGTGCGAATTGATGAGAATAATCTCGGGCACTTCCTCACCAACAACGCCAGCCTGCCGAAATCGCACCAGATGCCTCGCGACAGTGCTGTGCCGATTTCCTTTCATTACGGCTGGATGCCACCCAAGTTTTACCAAATCGTCGATGACCTGCACCGTTCGTATGAACGTGTACTTGCCAGAGACGCCTGTAGGTTTTTCGGCATAAACCGCGGGGACATAATTTTCTTGTTTCATATTGAAACCTCCTGCCCTTTCGGGCATGCCCTGCTGGGCATTCGATGCTTTTCAATAATCTTCCGGGAGCATGATTGTGATCGTTGGCTCACTGTTATCTCCGGGACCGCATACCATGAGCAGATCATACGTAGCCCGCGGCCCAGTGCCTCGGATAATGACCTTCGCTCTAAGGACATCCTGCTCTGAGCTGCGCCTTGCCGCAATTTGACACATGGATAGAATATCGTGGACAATGCCCCGATAATCGGCCATGTACTTCTTGTTAGCAATCGCCTTCTCGATGAGGGTGACGAGACCCACGGAAAGAATCACAGGATATTTGAAGTAATCCTTTGAAATCTCCGGTGAGATCAAGTGTAGCACACCATCCTCGATGGCCTGAGCTTGAGAATAACTTGAAATCAAATCTTCTTTGCTGAACATACTTACTCCTTGCTCAGCATCCTTTTTCTCAATGCCAAGCAAGCCCGCGCTTACGGGTTTCGATTCTCTTCAATCAGGCATGATCCTAACGAGTTCTTTCATGCAGGTTCCACAGAAGCCAAAGCGGCCCCGAAGAAAGAAGTATCTTTTTCGGCAGCAATAGCAGGTACGCATAAACCCTCCGCGTCATGAACGCATCCCACGGTTGGGATTCTTTGCTTTTCAGATCGCAGTGAGCAAACGGTTGGAAATTAGCGCATCAATTTGTTTCTGTATCGACGTGCGCTCCGCCTCGTCACCGTACCTTTCGGCATAGTTCATAGCTATTTGCAGGCCGCGCGCAAGACCGATTGCGAACATCACCGTTCTGCGGTCAGCCTCGGACCTTACAGTATTTAACCAGTTGGAGACAGGATCATTCGCCTTGTCGAAAAAGACCCAGAAACCATCGGGCCGCTGGGCTTGAACATATCGCCCCCGATCAACAACCTGCGAGCATTTAGCTGTAACTCTTCTAAGAATCATTTTCACTCCTCGGGCTCTCACCCCAAGATTCTATACCTGATATGCAAACCCGCCGATATGTTCGAGACTCAGATCAGAAATATTTAAGACGGACTTGCATTAGCAATTATGGGCACATCATGCGATTAGTGGCAGGTAGTTAGATTTAGAAGTTCATGGGCCATACTAAACTCAAAGTCTGCCTGTATCTCTCAGAATAGTAGCATGATTCGTAAAAATATTGATCGTCGCTTAGATTATAGTCTGAAAACCATGTTCGAGGCAACACAATTTCTTTTGCAAAGCGTTCAAAAGCTTTTTGGGTTTGCTTGTTAGCAAGTGATTCCGGAGATATTGACTCGCCAATATTCTTGTGAAAATATCTACATGACACATTAGGAAAGAACCATTTAATCTTTCCATTTTCGCTGCATATCAGCGTAACCGGACTCTTGAACATATTTATATACTTTATGCACGTTGCCGTGAAGCTCGTGGAAAAATACGACGCGTAATTCTCGACGACATGCCAGCTTGGCTCTCCATTGATAGTATCAGATTTCCAGAGAAAACTCGGCATGAGTATTTCAGAAGCAAAAACGTTCGCTTCTGATTCTTGAGGTCGGGTTTTATGATAGCCAATAAAATCTGCCGACTCACAGAGATTCAATCCCATTTCCGAATGCAGCACATGATGTCCGACCTCATGAGCAATTACGAACCTTCTACGCGCGGCATGAAGATTGGCTTTCACTGTCAGGATAGCCTTCCCATTCCTGCTAACAAGTCTACCCTCAGAACCGCTTATTTCTTTTTCAGTAGTCAGGACGTTCTCGAGATATGCGATCTCTTCAATTTGAATTTGACTGGGATCAGTAATCCTGAGTTTGGCTAAGACATGCTGTGCGGCTGCTATGGCCCGCTGACTCACTCTGGTTCTTCGCTTGACCAAGATTTCCAAACTTCCAACATTTGAAGTTCAGTTGCTATTTCGATTAAGTCCGCATCTGGCAAGGATTCGATATTCCGAAAGTGAACACCCTCCAAAGTCAGCCCCTTGGCTTTAAACAATGTCAGCATTTGGGTGCGCACAGATTCGGCCAGATTCGGGAAAATCTGTGAGATATTGGCAAATTTATTCAAGATTGATAATCTCTCAGTACGCGCATTGAGTAATTGGATTTCCGTTATTCGCTGGCGCACTTTTTTCTCAAGCACGCCTATGTCAGGTCGAGAAGAAGATTCTCGAAAGAGAGCGGCATCGCTCTGGGCCATTAACTCAAGAACAGAATGAGCTTCTTGAGCCGTGCGAAATTCATATTGGTGTTTCACTGAGCTTATGTCAACTTTGATCCTGTAATTTCTTTTGCAAGCAGTTTTTCAACTGCCTCGAAAGCTCATAGATTTTCGCAATATCCCAACTTAGTTCTTCTGCAATGTCAGCGCGCTTCTTTCCATCTATGAACATAGCTACGAGCAATTCAAGATCTTCGTCTCGATTCGCGCAATCTGAAATATGTATGTTCCACTCATCCAGTGTCAAAGTACGCTCGAACAATTTAATCCCATGGTGCTCAGCTGTAGACTTTGGATCTGCAAGCTCTGCTATTACATCATCGTCTGCTATCGGCGCCAGAGCTTGTCGCTTAACTGAACGGTGATCGTCGCATATTAAGCTATTTATTACGCCAGTGAGAAAATCCCCAAGTTCTGGCTCCTTGGATTTATCCCATTTTCGATCACCAGTCAGGAACCGCGTAACAGCTTCCATAACAAAGTCATCTGCTCGTGTTTCAGTAACTTCTCGCTCACTAATTCTAAGTCGCGAAATGGTAAATCCTCGTAAATTGGTCAAAATTACGGGCCAATCATAAGCATGAAAATCTTCCATCAAAAACTGCCAATTTGCTAAAAAAAGTGAATCCTTTTCCCAAAAAATACAAAATATCCCGCTATAATAGATAGTACACTAAAAAACGAGGCGATAGTTCGATTTTAGGACGCAATTCGGGGTTTATTTACCGAGTCTGTCCTTGGAAAGCAGCTTTCTTAATCGAGGAGAGGAAATGACACATAAAATCAAAGTTTATCCTGTTGGTAATGGAGATACGGCTCAAATTGTATTGATAAATGGCAAAAGAATATTGCTGGATTTTCGACACCAAGTCAAAGGTGAAGATGCGAATAACTCCGCTATTGACCTCAAAAAGACGCTGAGCGAGGATCTTCGCAGTGCCAACCGTAATGACTTTGATATTGTTGCATTCACGCACGCGGACCAAGATCATATTCAGGGGAGTACAGAATATTTTGAACTACTACATTCAAAAGCCTATCAGGGACCCGGAAGGATCAAAATTCGAGAGCTTTGGGTGCCTGCGGCTATGATATTGGAAGAAGCCGAACAGAATGAACGCGATAGCGAATTTGTCATTTTGCGTCAGGAAGCAAGATACCGGTTAAGAGAAGGCTTTGGTATTCGCGTATTCTCTAAACCAGACAAGTTAAAGCAATGGCTTGCGGATAATGGATTAACCGTTGCAAGTCGAAGTCACCTCATTTCGGATGCTGGGACAGTTGTGCCCGGCTTGAGTCTGGCCAACGATGGTGTAGAGTTTTTTTGCCATTCGCCTTTTATCGATCAAGTCGATGAGGAAGAAGCCATGCGGAATGGCGCGGCACTGATATTTCAGGTTCGCTTTCAAGTTGAATCAACGCAGACAAACTATTTTGCTATTGGCGATTCCGAGTATGCCATCCTTGAGGACATCGTAAGAATTTCAAAGTTGCATGGAAATTCAGACCGGCTAAAATGGGATTTGCTAAATATTCCACATCATTGCAGCTACAAGGCATTAGGTCCTGACAAAGGTGAAAATGAAACCGAACCTACTAAATTGATTAAGGAGTTTCTATCAGCAGGACAAGCCGGTTCATATATGATATGCTCCAGTGATCCAATCTCTGCTGACACTAAAGCATTTGAAGCAATCCAGCCACCTCATATCCAAGCAAAAAAAGCGTATGTTCGATACTTAAACCAAATCCAAGGCCGAAGATTTCTGGTTACGATGGAGGAACCAAGCATCAGAGCTCCAGAACCAATCGTATTTGATATTACGGAATTTGGACTGCGCTTAATGGGCCAGTCCAAAACTGGCGCCGCGACTGTGATAACCTCAAAGCCGCCAAAGGCAGGCTAATGGATCAGTATTACGAGATTGGCAACTTACTATCTTCAGACGCTTCTGAGAATCTTTCAATTGAGTTGGCGAGGAGGACACTCAACGCAATTGCTAAGAATCACAACTTCAGATTAATTGAGCTACGAATAGAGGAAACAACTGTAGGTCGATCAGAAGTTTTAGTTGTAGAATCTCGATGTGATGGCATTCCATCAAAGTCAACCAGCGGAATAAAATATATAGAGCGACTGGCGTTGATTTTCCATTCCGATCAGAAATGGATACCGGAAGTCAAAGCTCTCCGAAAGGATTTCCCATTAAAACTGCATGTTAGCCAATTTGGCGTAGATCAACCGGTTGGCTTGTGCTTGTATTTTGAGCCGTGGGCTTCCATAATGAGATCATGGACTCCTGAGTATCACTTAAAGCGGATTACTTGGTGGACAGAAAATTCGGCGATGAATACCTTACATCCAACAGACCAACCATTAGAGCAACCGTTTTTCAGCTCAAATTACGAGTTGATCTTACCTGCTGACTTTGATGTTCAAATCGCAAAGCCTCACGCGAGATTGGTTGTCCCCCAAATCATAAATGGAACAAACAACAGGGCGACTATTTTTGCGGAAGTCGTTGATGCTAATCCTTCGTATCAGGTGCATAATATTGATTGTATGGTGCTGAATCTCCCGCCTTCCGTGCATACGTTTGTCGGGCAAATGCCACAGAACTTTTCGATGCTCAGCTCTATTTTTGAAGAACGCGGCATTGAATTTGAAGCCTATTTCTTGCAGAAACTCCGGAATATTTTTCAAAATGGCTTTAAGAAGTCAGCAAAATCACAGCAAAAAATATCCTCGATTATCATACTGGATATTCCAGTTCAGCGAGAAGCTGAGGGTCAAATTGAAAAGCATATTGTCTCGGCCTTAGGCTGTGAAAATAGCCTGCTCGAAATTGCTCAAATCTCCAATGTTGTAGTTCAGGCTGAACAATATTTTGTTTTGAATCGAGACCTGAGCACGGGCGGCTACTTTCCAACTTCAACTGCATGGAAGGATATTCCATTCTTCCCTATGGAAACTTTAGTTGGCTTGAATAAGAAATCAGCTCGGGATTATTCGGGCATATCGGACTCTGGACCGAGAGGTATGATCGTAGGCTTAGGATCATTGGGTTCGATGGTGCATGATATTTGGATGAAAACGGGTTGGGGTGATTGGGACTACATCGACTCAGACCATCTACGACCTCATAATTTACTTCGCCACGCTGCTTCCATGAGTTATTTAGGGTGGAGTAAAGCTGAAATAGCATTAAGCATGATGCGCCAATTGTATCGTACAGAAACGAGCAACAGTCAGGCATACACAGGAACGGCGAACCCAAAGTCAGAGTCTACACTGAGGCTCGCATTAGAAACTGCGGAGGTAATTATTGATCTAAGCGCAAGCACAGCATACCCTCGCGACCACGGTGCCAATTCAATCTTACCGCGCGGGATTTCTGCATTCTTAACCCCAGATGGCCGTGGCTCCGTAATAATCGGCGAGGACGCAAGTCGAACTTATACTTTGGATGTTCTTGAGGCACAATACTTCAGGTTTCTCCTGAGAGAAAATTGGGGTATAGATTTTCTTAACCGAAGGGGGAAAGCATTCTCAAGCGGCGTTACTTGCAGAGATATATCATTTGTGATCCCAACTCATTACGTTAATTTGCATTCGGCGATTATTGCTCAGCAAATTCCTCGAATGTTGGCAAATCATACGTCTGCAATAAAGCTCTTTCGGTTTGACGACGATAGCGGTTCGGTCCAACCAGAGCAAATATTCCCGGCTATCCCGGAAAAATTGGAAAGGGGCAATTATACCATAGTCTGGGATAATTTCTTGAAGGAAAAGGTCAGGAAACTGAGGTGCGAGAGCCTGCCAAAAGAAACTGGCGGAGTGCTGATTGGATACTTTGACTTCTCGCTCAATTCCATATACATTGTGGACGTTTCAAGTCCTCCAGGTGATAGTGAAGCTGAAGTAGACGGTTTTCAAAGAGGTACACTTGGGCTGGAGGAATACATCAAACAGGCCCAGCAACGTTCGGGAGACACTGTCCATTATATTGGCGAATGGCATTCGCATCCAAATAATAGCAGCTCTTCCGCAAGCATTCTTGATTTTTTCCAATTGGTGCACTTAGCAAAAAATCTTGCAGAAGATGGCTATCCGGCCACGATGCTAATTGTCGGTGAAAATGATGAAAGCTGGTATGTCGGTCAGGAATCTAACATGCTGATAGAGTCAAAAGCAAATGAAAAATAAGAATAGTTTCTCGCCTTATGTACGAGGTGCACGGCTATATCCTGCTCTTCTTACTTTGTTGCCAATCGCAGTGACGTTCCTTGCACTTCTTGGGAACCGAATTTCCTTATTGATCTCGGTTTTTACATTCGTTTCCTTCTTTGGAATCACATACTTACTAACAATCCTTACGCGCTCATTAGGCAAAGCAAGAGAAAGCGATTTGTTTCAAACATGGGGTGGCCGACCAACTACGATCATATTAAGACATACAGATTCAACCATTGATTCAATATCCAAGAAGCGTTACCACAAATTCCTTAGCAAGGCAATCGGCATTTCAATGCCAACAAAGCAAATTGAAGAAAGAGATCAAACAAAAGCGGATCAAATTTACGGGTCTGCAATAATTTGGTTGGTTGAAAACACTCGTGACTACCGCAAGGGTGCAATCTTGCTCGAAGAGAATACGGCATACGGATTTCATCGGAACTTACTGGGTCTAAACAAAATCGGATTCTGGCTTGCCACTTCATCATTTGTGATCTCCGCGGGCGGCATTCTTATTGCCCAAGTCCAGAAAAATAGTATACTCAGTAAAGACTCCATTCCATTGCTCATCACATCTTCGTTGGTAAGTATTGTCTTCTCATTTTTTTGGCGATATTGGGTCTCAACTGAAAATATCCGCAAACAGGCGTACATTTATGCAATTCAGCTACTAAAGCTTTGCGATGCTTTGCTAAAGAAAAAGTAGCTACGCCAATGAAAAAATGTCAAAGATAATTTTTCATCAGATAGTCGTGTCCACATGAGCCGACCGCAAGACTATTTTCAATCCAAAAACCAAGAAAGCGTCTGGGGGATGACTGAGAATCAACTGATTGCCTTTTTTATCAATCAGCATCCCGGACACATCTACCCACTTCTTGAGAAAAAATGGAGCTGGGAAGTTCAGGACGACGCCACGCGCAGGAAATGGTCGTTTTTCGCAAATCTCCCGCTAAAAAGTCAGGAGGCCCCTACGCTCGATTTAACTGACATCGACATCTTCTGCCTGAATAACATTTCACCAAAAGAATCCGTTGCAATACAGGTTAAGAAAGTGAAAGTGCGCAGCGACAATGCGAGGGATGCTCTCAATCGAGGGCTGGGAGCAAAGGTCAGGGAAGCCGCCGATCAGGCGGGCATTCTCATTTCTCTCGGATTTCCATTAGTGTCAACATTGTTCATCATAACTATTGATGCGCATCGGACTCGAAAAGGCGGTATCATTTGGGATACTATCGGCAGCAAAAAATTGGATTCAATATTAAATCGAATCCATCGAACACAGACCGACCATGCACAATTTGGCTGTATTGGGCTTTACGTTTTGTTGCTAACGGAAAGCGGCGGCCATAATATCGATACTCAGGGTGCTGGCGGCATTCTACGGATTATCGATCCAAAGAACAATCCTGACGAAAATGAATACTTTTCCGCTTTTCTTGGGAACTTGCTTGAGCAATGCCAAGCTGCTCGATAAGATACTGAAACTACAGAAATATACGCTACAGGCCGTGAGCGCTGCCCCCCATACGCAGGCTCAACATCCGCGTTTCCAAGGAGACATAATACCAAATAATTGACAATCGGTCTAATATGCGCTAAATTTAACCCATAGTCCTAATCAAACCCAGTTGATCGAACGATCAGGAGCCGCGAGGACTACCTCGCACGAATTACAATTTGCAGAATAATTCTCAAAGCAACGGGGTACCCATGCCCTTGTTTCGGGATGTTTAGTTTACACAAAATGAGGCAATTTAATACCTTTAAATACATTGGGGCGGCAGTCCCATTTTATATTGAAGAGAAGCATGAGACTGAGGAGGCTCGGCTCAAAGCTCAGAAAGAGAACCAAGACTCCTGTGCCCGCTCGGTCATGGGGGTCCGGGCGACTAAGACGCCCAATGGCTGCATCATTTGGAACGGCACTTTTGACAAAGACAACCGACCTATCCGCGTTCTGCATGGTACGCAGGAAAATGTCCGATCCGTCATATTCCGAATCTATAACCCCGGCAATGCCGGTAAAAGTATCTATAATATTTGTGGGGACTACAGATGTATCGCACCTCAGTGCTCCAGCCTAAGCCGCCGAATCCAAACGGGTAAAGAAAAACTGGAAAAGTTCGTTGAAACAGAAACCGGGTGTCATATTTTCGCTTCGCAAAAAAATCGTGGGGGAAAAGTTGCACGATTTAAGCATAATGGCCACACAGTAATCGCGCGCAGAGCTTCCTACGAAGCACATAACGGGCAAATTCCGAAGGGTTGGACAATCAAGAATACCTGTAAAAATCCTTTGTGCTTCAACCCTCGACATTTGCGAGGAGTTCCACCGGCGGCGCAGCGGCTTTTCCGAGAATCAAGACCCAGAATCATAGGCATCATAGAATCTACCGAAGGGGAAAAAGGAATGTCAACAAGCGAAACTAAGAAGGTTGTAGTTCAAAGAATCCTTGATAAATGCACCCGGGATGGGGATGGGCATTTGATTTTTGAATGGCGTGGGAGCGCAAACCGATCTCCAGTTATCAAAGTCGATGGCGTTCCGTATTTTGTTCGACCCGAATTATATAAAGACGCGTATCCGGAAATTCAGTTCAACAGAATATATCCGCAATGCGGGGTAGAGTTATGCGTCGATCCCAAATGCGCATCACATGAAAAGGCGGCGAAAACATTTATGGATAAACTAAAAAATTTTAAGCTGCATGGTCCAAAAGATTGCCATGTAGCCATGAATTATTGCGACAAAAATGAGTACCATGAAATTACCTGCCGTGGAATAACCATGAGCGCACATAGAGCCATTTTTGAATACCATAATGGCCCTATACCGGAGGGCATGCAGATTCATCATCTCTGCAATAATAAAGCGTGTTATCGGATCGACCACCTGAAACTGGTAACACCGCTCGAAAACATAAGACTTGCGATTGAGGATGGACTCTTCACAGGAGTGAAAACCCGCGGAGCCGCGCACGGAAACACCTCCCTTCCTGACCCTGAAGTCATCTATATCCGAGAGTTATTCCGTCAGAAATTTTCTGTCTCGGCCATTGCAGGAGAGTACGATATTTCCACCTCGCATGTACGTCATATTGGAAAACGCATGGCTCGCGATGACGCAAAATTGATTCACTATACAATCAATAGCGGCCGAACGATGGCTCCGTTTGAATTACTGTTTAAGTACCCAAAGGAAAGCGAGACTTTCATGGTTATTGAAGGGCACAATGGATGTACGTTTTATGCGAGAACAGCATCCGATTCCTCGTGGTGGTCAGCCGATTATCCGGCATATCCCTACCTGAAAAAAATCTTGAGTCTTCAGGCTGCATGAAAAATTACTTACGCGGGAGTAAGCCAGCGCCTGTAGATTTTTTCAACGCAAATAGCAAATTTATTGCCGCTGGAACGAAGTCAGCCAAAAGCGATTCTATGGTCGCTTCTATATCTATGGTCAAGAAGTCAGAAAAGAAACCTCGAACCATGCTCAAAAGTCATATCGCACCATTACTTAGAGCACCAGATAAGATTTTCAATGCCTCATCCCCCTACAACACAGACTATTTCAGCGAATTAGCCAGCGATTTTCTCGATACCTTCTATCCAACTCACTGCC
>Ga0075163_10000943_pt1 | contig 38727 bp, 58 predicted proteins | sample JI1023141ADNA_FD_71478 | JGI IMG/M metagenome (GOLD analysis project Ga0075163, IMG submission 71478) | Wastewater effluent complex algal communities from Wisconsin, to seasonally profile nutrient transformation and Carbon sequestration -... | ecosystem: Engineered > WWTP > Effluent > Algae...
CGCCGCCAGCGCATCGAGCGCAAGGTCGAGGTCAAACTGACGCATCGCAGCCGTGCCGTGCACCTCATCCCTTTGCGCAAGGCGAGCGAGTAAGTCGCTCACTTCTCCCCCTTCGCCAGCTTCCCGGCAGCTTTCACAATCCCCTGGCTCAACGATCCCTTGCCGTGCTTCCGCAGCTTGTCGGCCACGGTGGGCGGGATGGTCACCTGATACCGCTGGCCCGACTCCCCCGAAGGGGAGAGGGGCGGGCGACCTCGGCCCCGTTTCCCTTTGGCGCTCACCAGAGCACATGCTTGGCGGGAACGCCGGCAGCCTTCTGGAAATTCCGCCACTGGTTGTTCGCTTCAAACTTGGCAGCCTTATAGGCGCTCATGTCGAAGCTGACATTGTGGTCACCGAACACGTCGCGGCAGGCTTCCAGTTCGTTGCCGCAGAAATCGCGGGTGGTGATGATGGTGCGGACCAGTTCGTTGTGCAGTGCGTTCATTTTCAGTCTCCCGCCAGCACCGTGCTGGCATGGGTATTAATATACACCGTATTTACGGGGTGTCAACACTTTTCGGTGTATTTAATTGGCGGTGCTTTTTGGCCCACCGCCACCCACCCCGCCAACAGGCAATGAACGCCCTCGACCATGTGAGCCGCCCGCTATCCTTGCGCAGATCGCCATAGGGGCAGGCGTCGAACGACACCCCGGCGAGGTGTTCGCGCATACCCCGCTTGAATGCCCCGCGATGCGCCTTGTTCCAGCGGTAGGCGTCAAACGGAAGCTCGATGCTGTCCTCAAAATGCCGAGTCATGGAGCAACTTCTGTGGTCGCGGCGAGTCTCATGCGAATAACCGCCCCTGCGAGTAAGCCGCGCGGATTCGTTCGCAAGCGATGTCAAAATATTCCGGCGTTCGCTCTATCCCAACGAACCGCCGCCCAAGGTTGACGCACGCCACGCCGGTGCTGCCCGACCCCATAAAGGGGTCCATGATGGTTTTTGCGTCTGGCATGAATGCAAGACACCATTCCATCAACGGCACAGGCTTCTGCGTGGGGTGCTGCTTGCCTTCCTGCAGCGCCTCGCCCCGCGAGTAGTTGAAAATTCGCGCGGCTTTGGGCTGGCTCGTCCATGCGAACTCGCAATCGGCCAGCGAGAAGTTACGCTGCCCCTTGTCCCATACGAGCCAGCGCATAGTCGGCGGCAGGTAGTCTGTAAAGTAATTCCCGCCCCATATGATCTGGTCGGCAGACTTTTCGCGGATCAGGTCGAAAACGTCTTTTTCTGGCCGCTCACGATCCCAACCGTTCGCCGGGTAGTCGACCCAGCCATCTTTCTGGCTGTTGCGGTCGCGGGCGTGATTGATGCCATACGGCGGGTCTGTGACCACGGCGTCAACCTTCGGCAGCGTTGGCAAAATCTCGCGGCAGTCCCCCAGGTACAGCGTCGCGTTTCCGATGGTCTCTACACGCATCAGAGAGCAGCCCCCGTGCCCCTAGCGGCTCGCTTCGCCTTGTTGCGGCCGGCGTTGTACGTTCCCCCGCGCCATGTCGGCAGCAGCGGCAGGCGGCGCTTCCAGAACTGCGCCAAGCTGTTGCGGTTGATTCGCTGGTAAATCATGCCGCGACCCCCATATCTCGACGGAGCCCGGTGACCAGGTTGCCAACGTCGCGCGCAAAGTCGGCGACCTCGGCGGACAGCGTTGCGATGTAGCCCTCGTCCCGCGGCACGCGCACGAGCAGCGGCGGCAGGCCCGGCCAATAGGACAGGTAGTCGCACCACGCGCGGCCGGTGATCCATAGCTGGCCCTGCACTTGCGCCAAGTGCTCGTCCGGCACCAGCCCCTCGGCATAGACCTGCAGCTGCAGATGGGGCGCGCGTGTCTTGACCTCGAGTAGACCCTCGTCGCCAATGAGCGAGTCAGGCGATGCGCCCGCGTAGACGCCGCCTAAGTCAACGCGCGCGAAGCCGAGCCGTTCCATGCTGTTGCCCGTGCGCAATGCGTAATAGTCGCGGGCTTCCTCCTCCATGACCTGCCCGCGCAGCATGTCGGAATTGCTGAAATGGTCGGCGGGCTCGCCGGTCAGGATCTCGCCGGCCACGGTGTACAGATACGTCATGCGGGTCTTGCCGTAGCCTTTGCCGCTGCGATCGCGCGCGAGAACATCCTTGAACCGGCTCGCAGTGATGGCGCCGCAGCGCAGTTGATACCAGTCCGCGCTTTGCTGGTCACAGTTAAAAAACTCTGTTGAAAGTTCCAAACTCTGTCTCCTTCGACTGTTGATACCGCGCCGCCGCCGCTTCTGCACTTGAGAAAACGCCAAGCGACAGGGTTTTCTTGTTCACAGTTATGCGGGCCTGAAATCGCCCGTCGCCGAGTTTCTTGACGCCCGTAGGAAGCCCGGATGTCTTGCGGTAGGCGCCGTGATTTCTTGCGTTCTCTGTTCGCGTCGCTTCGCGCAGGTTTGAAATCCTGTCGTCCATGCTGTTGCCATTGATGTGATCCACGACGCCACGCGGCGCGCGGCCAACGCACGCCAAGAAAACGAGATGCGCCCGCTTGAATGATCTCCCGCCGATCTTCACGTACCAATAGCGAAGCTGTCCGCGTGATTGCTTCCTGGCGCATCCGGCTTCCGCGCCTTTCACGCGAGGGTGATATTTCGTCGGGTTTTTCCAGAACAAGCGCCCTTTTTCTGCGTCCACTTCAAACGCCGCCAAAACGCTTTCCCGCGTTACGACGTTCACTTCGGAGTCCTCGCAAGGCGCAGTGCCTCGGCGTAGCGTTTGGCCGGAAGGTCGACCAGCCGCTCGATACCGGCCCATTTCTTGAACAGGCCAAGATCGCGACCGCTCGAGTCGAGCGCGGCCTGAATCTCATCGGCCTGTTCCTGCGTAACCGTGTCGGCACGCTCGCCGACCGGCGCGCGGCCGTCGTGGTCGTCCATGTCCTGCGTCGATAGTCCGGTCGCCGCGAGCAGCGTGTAACGCTGCAGGTAGGTGACTGCCGAGCCGATCGCCTGGATGGCGTTTTTGCCGCCGCTGTCGTCGGGCGATCCCTCGAGCGTCGTCTGCTCGCTGTGCCCGGCGCGGTGCGTCAGGATGCAGGTCACGCGGATGCGCCCGCCATCCTTTTGCTCGGTGTGCCAACGGTGGGTGATCCCGACCTCTGCCAATTTATCGGCCACGGCGCGGCACACCATATCGAGCGTCGCGTGCTTGTAGCTGGTCGTCCCGCGGTTGGTCGTGAAGCTGACCGCCTTCGCCTTGACGATCGACGGCGGGTTCGCCTTGAACTCGGCCAGCGCCTCGACGTACTGCATTTTCGCGTCGCGCTCGACCATCTGCGTGTGCATGGCATAGAGCGCCTGCATTTTCGCCACGTCCACGGTCGGGTCGGACGCGGCGCGCGCGATGGCGGCCATCAGTCCGCCCTGATCGCTCACGGGCGCGAGCGCGGTGGGTTCAGAGACTTTCGTTACAACTGCGTTCATGGTGATCCTATTGCATGTCCTGTGGATTGCCGCCGACCTTCGGCCAGCGGTCGGGTTTCATCAGTTCGCGGCGGCGGTCGTGCCACTCGACTGCCTTGGCGACAGCAGCGACAAACGCCATCCCGAAGAACAGCACGGCCAGCGCCATCAGCGGGGACTCGATCAGCGGCTTCATGCTTCGGTCTCGTTGTTCGCAGCGTGCTCGGCGGGCGTCTCGACTTCATCGGAGCCGCAGACGGCGCACGACGGCAGGTCGTCGCCATAGGCGTTGTGCTCGACCGGCTGCCAGTCATCGCACGCGCAGCAGAACCAGCGTTCACGAGGCATCGCTTTTCTCCTTTGGCTTGCCCGCTTCGATCGTTGTTGCAATGCGGCGCAGTTCAGCGCGACCGACCGCGACCGAAACGGTAATTGAATTCACGGTCTGGTCGGCAGAGGCCCGCAACGCAATGACAATCGCGTTCCATTCGTGCTGGCGCAGGTACACGGGGCGCTTCTTGTCGCTCATGCCTGCAACTCCGCCAGTTCGGCCAGCGTCTCGGCCTCGGCGGCGGCGATGCGTTCGAGTTCGATGATGATGGCCGCGCGGCGGTTTTCGTAGGCGCGCAGGGCCTGCGTCAGCCGCAGCTTGCGGGCCTCGGCGTCACGCGCTGCCGCGCTGATGGCTGCCTGCAGGGGAGACACTTCACCCTCGGTTTCGATCGCGCGGTGGTCGTGAATGGTCATGGTGCGGACGTTCATGACGCCACCGCCGGCAGGTCGCGCGCGCTGAAAAAGTCGGACGCCTTCATGCCGTGCGGCGCCGGGTCGGGGCGCAGCGGGCGAGCCTGCGCGCGGCGCCAAAGCTCGGTGTTCACGGCCTCGATCATGGCGGCGACGGCGTAGGGTTTCACTGCGTCGCGCAGATGGGTCAGGAAGGCGTCGATCTGCTGGTGCGTCGGATCGGCCAGCATCGGAACCATTGCGGCCGACAGCTTCGCGGCCAGCTTGTCACCGCCGCGCGCCAGCACACTCACGGCGAGCTCGATGTCGGTCAGGATGTCGGCGGAATCCTTGCCCGCGTACCACGCGACAAGCTCGGAGTCCTCGACATGCTCAAGCAGGCGGGCGAGGTTTTCGCCCTGGTGCATGGATTCGTAGTCGTCGGCGATCTTCTGGATCAGTTCGCCGCGGTTGGTCGCGTCAGCCATCTGTCACACCTCTGCGGCATGTGCCGCGTTGTGGAATGAAGCATAGTCGATGTAAGCGGACAGTGCAAGCGTTGCGTGCGAACAATTTACGTGATACGGTCCGCAACTATGAAAGACCCCGTAATGATGCTGCGAAGCAAAATGGCCGGCCGATCGCTGCGGGCGCTGTCTCGCGAAATCGGCTGCTCCTCGGCGTATCTATCGGACATCATGCGCGGCAATCGCGCGCCGGGCCCGAAGATTCTGGCCTATCTCGGCCTGTCCCGAGAGGTCAAGAAACGCACCAGCTACACGCAGAGCGCGGCATGAATCAACCTGACCTCTTTGCCCCGTCCATAGTCGCGACCCCCCTCTCGGCTGCTGTACCCCGCCTGACAGCGGGGACAGCCGGGGCGCCAACCTTCCCGCGGGCACGGCGCGAAGATTCGCGCTCGAGCCACGAGGCGGCGGCTGAGGTCGAGCGATCCGGGCGCGCTGCCCACCAGGCTGCGCAAGTGCTCGCCGCCGTGCGCCTGTGGCCGAACAGCACCAGCCACGAGCTCGCCGAGGTGGCGAAGATGGATCGCTACGCTGTAGCCCGGCGCCTGCCAGAACTGGCCGCCGAGGGCCGCGTGCGCCGCTTCGAGCCAAACGTCAGCACCATCCCCTGCGCCGTCTCAGGCAAGCGCGTGTGCCGGTGGGAGGCCGTGCGTTGAGCTACCCCCGCAAGCTGACCGACGAGCAGGTCGCCGACCTCGCGCTCTACGCCATGCGCAAACAGGGGCACCGGTGGCCAGAGCCAGTCAAACGCACCGCGCATCGGTACGGCGTAGGGCACACGACCATGAGCCGCTATCTGAAACAGGCGAGGGCGCAGGCTTGAGCAAGCAACCCTTCCTGCCGTTGTTCTTCGGCGACTTGCTGGCATCGACTGCGGCGTGGGACGGCGAGGAACGCGCGCTGTATGTGCTGCTGCTTGCCTATCAGTGGACATCGGGTCCGCTGCCCGCTGACCCGAAGCGCGTCGCCAAGATGGCGCAGTACGACACCAAGACGTTCCTGCGCCTGTGGGCGGTGGTGGGCACCAAGTTCCCGCAGGGACCGGACGGCCTCGCGAATCCCAGGCTCGAGGAACACCGCGCCAAGTCTCAACAGTTGGCGAGCAAGCGCGCAGAGATTGGTCGGCGTGGCGGCGAAGCAAGCGGGCAAGCAAGAGCGAAGCAAAGCCCAACCAAAAGCGAAGCAAATGCTTCGGGTTTGCTTGAGCAAAAACGAACCATCCATCCCATCCCATCCCATCCCACAGATAAATCACTGTCTCAGCAATCTGATCGCACGTACTCCGAATCTGGGAACGCGCGCGCGAAAGAATCGGTTTCACGTGAAACATTCATCGCGATCCAGTCGAAATACCCGGCAGGCATCTACGCGCAGTCAGACTGGATTCTGGCGGAACGCACGATCGGCAACCTGCTCGAACACGAGCCAGCGGAAAAACTGATCGAGGCGGCCAGCGGTTACGCCGAGCAACAGCGCGCTACAGGCGGCATCGGCACGCAGTTCATCATGAACCCCGCCAAGTTTTACGCAACCGCCAAATGGCGCGGACCGTTCCCGCTCCCCAAAACAAAAGCCGAAGCGACGCAGGACGCGAACGTGTCCGCATCGCTCGAGTGGCTACGCCAAGAGGAAACCGGCAATGCAGCCTGACGACAAACCCGAGTTCGTCCGAATTCTGAACGGCCTGGCAGCGATCAAGCCGGGCGGAAAGATCACGCGCGAATCGCTCGACGTGTGGTGGCTGTCGCTCGCGGATTGGCCGCTCGCAGAGTTCCGCGCGGCGGCGGCGCACCTCGCCCGCAGCGTCGAATTCATGCCGTCGCCGTTCCACTTCGAGCAGCTACGCAAGGCGGGTCGGCCAACGTCCGGCGAGGCATGGGCGCGAGCAGTTGCCGCAGCGCGCAGGGGAGGCGGGACCGATGACCCGCTGATCGAACGCGCCATCGCCGCAATGGGCGGATGGGTCGTCGTGCGCATGTCCGACGAGGACAAGCTGCATTTCCTCGAGCGCCGATTTGCCGAGCATTACGAGGCGATCCAAGACGCCGACGATACGCGCGATGCCGTGCCAGCACTGGCCGGCAGCACATGGCAGAAACGGATTGAGGCGCCGATGCGGGTGTCTGGCCTGCTGTCGCGATTTACCCCACCCGAGGGCAACGCATGACCGACCTACCCGCACCGGACGAGATGACACCGGCCGAGCTCAAACTGCACACGCGCCTGATGATGATCCCGCCATCCCGCGAGCAACGCGCCGCACGCGTGCGCAAAGCGATTGAAAGCCAGGGAAAGTCGATGGCCATCATCGGCCGCGGCGGCGATCAACGGCCCGTGACCTACGCAGCAGCGTTCCAGATGGTCTACGGGAGCCCGCTGTGAGGCGCCGGATTCTCTCGCCTGATCGCGCCCTGCAGCTGCGCGCCGATGTCGCGCTGCGCGCCACGCTGTCGAACAAGGCGCTCGCCCGCAAATACGGCGTGTCGACGCAGACCGTCACGTACTACGCGCACGAGCGGCACAAGCCAATCCCGACCCATCACGAAAACGGCGACGGCGTGTAGCCTAGCCACAACCGAGGACCGACGATGAAATTCAGCACCCTGATCCTGCTCGCACTGGTCGCCAGCGCCAACGCGACGAAACCGACGCCCCCGAAGCCCGATGCCGTACCGCCGGCACCGATCAGCGCGACGGCCAACTCGAACGCCCATGCCAATGCGGCAGCAACCTCGACCGCCGCAGCCACGGCCTCGAGCGACAATGCCGTCAGCGTCACGCACCAGGCCAGCGCCCCGGCGCTCGGGCAGGGCTCGTTCGCTATCGCAGGCTGTCAGGTCGCGGGCAACGCGGGCGGCAGCAACAGCGGCGGTGCCGGCTTCCTCGGCTTCGCGTTCACGACCGAGCAGTGCTATGACCTGCAGCTGGCCGCGGCCTATCAGGCGCTCGGCGCATACAGCGCGGCCTGTCAGGTGCTGAACACGTCCAAGGCCGGACAGCGCGCAGCCAAGCGCGGCGTGACCCTGCCGACCTGTACCGCGCCGATCCCGCTGGCAGCGCCGCAGCCGGTCGTCGTCAACGTCGCCGCGGCATCGTCGGACTGCAAGGCCGCGACCGATGCCGCGTTCAAGCAGTGCGTGGCGAAGTGACATGGGCGACGAGGGCGAATTCTGGCGGGACGTCAAGGAGGCACGGCGCGAGCGCCGCGCCGCTCTTGGGGTGAATTGCCCGCGATGCGCCGAAGTCCGCCCGAAGGCTTGCCCGTCAATCCTGTTGCCGCAGCAGCGGTGCAAGGTTGACGGGTATCGCGACCCACGCCCGAGAGTGCGTGGCGAAGTAGGCCGCGCGTGAGCCTGAACCGCTACGCCAAGAAGGTCGACGCGAACAAGGCCGATCTGTTGGCCGTGTTCGAGCGCGTCGGCGGCGCATGGTTTGAGGGCGGCCCACTCGACGGATGGGCGGCCTTCCGCGGCGAATGGTTCCCGGTCGAGATCAAGAACCCGAAAGGACGAAATCGCCTGACGCCACTCCAGGTTGATTTCATCGAAGCCGCCAAGGCCCGCAACGCCCCCGTGTGGGTCTGGCGCACTGAGGACGATGTCTACAACTGCACGGGCGCGCTGCGCGTCGCATAACGGAGGCTGACATGAAGCGAGTGGAATTGGTACGGCAGCGCGTCGCGCGCGGCATGGTGTCCGAATTGCAACGGCTGCGCGGGTGGCTGTCGAGCGAGGAAGGCGGCACCGATGCCGTGCAACGCCTGCGCGACAAGGATTTCGACATCGTCGCGGCGAAGTGCGTCGAGACCGTGCTTGAGCACATCGGCATCGAAACGCAGGTCAAGGCCGATCGCAGCGAAAGCCACGCGCGCCGCGTCGTGGCACGCATGGGCGGCTGATGGCTGATGCGCTGCCAGTGCAAGCCGACGAGCGCCGCGAACTGACGCAGGCGTTGCGGGCGCTCACGATCAAGCAGCGCAACGCCCTGCGCGCGTGGGCGAAGCGTCCCGAGGATTCGCTGTACGCGGTCGGCGAGCAGATGGGCCTGAGTTCGCGCACGGTCTGGACGTGGCTGCGAACGCCGAAGTTCATGCGCGCGCACCAGCTGATCGAAAAGCAGGCGCTCGACGCGATCGGCATCACCGCGCAATACGTGCTCGGCCGCACAAAGGCAGTCGTCGAGCGATCCATGCAGGCCGAGCAAGTCGTCGACCGTGAGGGCAATCCGACAGGCGAATACGAATTCGACGGTCAAGTGGCGCTCAAGGGCCTGGACATGCTCGGCAAATACCGCCGCCTGTGGACGGACGACCGCGCACAGACGCAGGCGCCGATTGGGCCGGGGCTTACGGTCATCGTTCAAGGCGCACCGGTGGCCAGCGTCGACGCCGCGCAGGATGGCCCACGCGCTGCGGTGCGCGTCAATCTCGCGCCGCCTGAGCCGTGAGAGTCGCGCCGCTCGGCCCTGTGTGCGGGGCGTATTACCTCGACGATTCACGCGTCGCCGTGATCGAGGGTCCGGTCGGGTCGGGCAAGTCGACGGGGTCATGCCTGCGCCTGCAGCGTCACGCCTACGCGCAGACGCCTGGTAGCGACGGAGTGGCGCGCACGCGGTGGGCCATCGTTCGAAACACCAAACCGCAACTCAAGGACACCACGATAAAAACGTGGCTGCAAGTGTTCCCCGAGGCGCTGTATGGGCCCTTCAAGCACGGCGAGGATCTGTCGCACACGTGGAGTTTTCGACCGCAGGGGCACGAATACCCGATCCACGCCGAGTTCCTGTTCCGTGCGCTGGACGATCCGAGCGACGTGGCTAAGTTGCTGTCGCTTGAGGTCACCGGCTTTTGGTTCAACGAACTGCGCGAAATCTCCGAAGAAATCGTCGCGCAGGCGGGCAGGCGCACGCGCTACCTCTCCGGCGATCGGCCGTCGACCTGGTCCGGCTGGATCGGTGACACGAACCCGTGGGACACGGAGCATTGGCTGCAGGATCGGCTGATCGACACCCCGCGCGAGGGCTGGCGCTACTTCCGCCAGCCCGGCGGCATGGACCCGAACGCCGAGAATTTGGAAAACCTCGAGCAGAGCGAGGACACGCTCGAACTGCCGTTTGACGACCCACGCCGCCGCGAGCAGGGCCGCACGTACTACCGCAAGGCGCTGGTCGACTACAGTCCCGAGGACGCCCGCGTGTACGTTCACGCGCAGCGCGGCCGCACGCGCGACGGCAAGCCGATTTATACCGATTACGCGGATTCGCAGCACTGCGCGCCGTTCGAACTGGACCCGCGCATCGAGTTGACCATCGGGATCGACTTTGGCCGCACGCCCGCGGCGACCATCGGGCAGACGTGGCCAGGCGGGCGGCATCGCATACGGCACGAACTGTGCTCGTTCGATATGGGCGTCAAGACCTTTGGCGCAGAACTGCGGCGGTTCCTTGCGGAGAAATTGCCCGAGTTCCGCGTCGGCCGCGTCACGGGTGATCCTGCGGGCGACGCCAAGGACGGCAGCGACAACACGGCCTTTGACCTACTCAAAGCGTCCGGCATCGTCGCGCGGCCAGCGTCCACGAACGAGCTATCCGTGCGCATCGAGGCGGTCAATGGATCGTTTCGCCGGCTGGTCGACGGCGAGCCAGCCCTCATGATCCACCCCGACTGCAAGATGCTGCGCCGCGCCTGCACGGACGGCTACCGATACCGAAAGCTCAAGGTCGCGGGCGATCGGTACAGCGACGACCCGGACAAAAACCAGTGGTCCCACGTCGCCGAGGCGCTGCAATACCATCTGCTCGGCGGCGGCGAGGGCCGCGCGGTGATGGGCCGCACGCGCACGGCAGCGTCGCGCCCGCGATACGCCGCGACTTGAAAACGTCGCGCGCCGGTCGCAGGGTTTGCGGCGGAGGTTTCCCCTATGGCGTTAGTTGGAAAAGCGTTCGGCCTCGGCGGTCTGACTGGCGTTGCCATCAAGAAATCGATGGACAAGAAACCCAAAGCGCAGACGCCGTCCGCCCCCACGATCGACGACGCCGCGCAGCGCGAGCAGGAAGCCGACCGCGTTCGCCGTCGCCGCGGAGTGCTCGCCAACATTTTCGGCGGTGGCTCGGGCGCTGGCCCGACGGTCGCCAAGACGACGCTCGGCGGATGAGCGACGACGCGCGCAGCCTGATCGCGTATCAGGAAGCCATCGCCACCAAACGTCAGAACCTTGACCAGTGGTGGCAGGACATCGCGCTGCGCGTGATGCCCGATCAGGCCAAGTTCACGACGATCGACGAGGAAGGCACCAAGCGGATCGACCGCGTGTTCTCGGGCAAGCCCGTCACGGACAATCAGCGGTTCGCCGCCGTGCTCGATGACCTGCTCACGCCCCGCACGCAGCAGTGGCACGCGCTGGCGCCGGACGATGACGAGATCACCAACTCGCAGAGCGCCAAGGAATATCTCGAGCGCCTGAACAAAGCCCTATTCACGATGCGCTACCGGCCGCGCGCGAACTTCGCGAGCCAGAAGCACCGCGGCTACATGTCGGTCGGTGCGTTCGGCAATTCGTGCCTTTTCATCGACGAGAACGTCGGCGACGGCGCGATCTATCGCCAGTTGCACATGCGAGAGGTTTTCTGGTCTGAAAACGATCAGGGCACCATCGATCAGGTCTATCGGCGCTACTGCATGAAGGCGCACGCTGCGGTAAAGGCCGCCGAGCGTTTCGGATGGGAACTGCCGAGCGACATCACCAAAGCGGCCGAAAAATCGCCCATGCAGGAATTCGAGTTCCTGCACGTTGTCCGCCCGAACGATGACCGCAAGACCGGTCGCGTAGATGCCACGGGAATGCCGTGGGCGAGTTTCTACATCAGCCTGACCGGTCAGAAAGTCCTGTCGACTGGCGGGCACACGTCGTGGCCGTTCGCGATTGGCCGCTACACCATCGGCCCGGGCGAGAGCTACGGCCGATCGCCGGCGATGTCGGCATGGGGCTCGATCCTCACGCTGAACGAGCAGAAGAAAACCATTCTGCGCGCCGGCCAGAAAGAGGTCGACCCGCCGATCCTGCTGCAAGAGGACGGCGTCCTCGAAGCGTTCAACCTGCGCCCGGGTGCGCTGAACTTCGGCGGCGTGTCGACCGATGGCACCCCGCTCGCCGTGCCGTTCAAGACCGGCGCCAATATACCGCTCGGGCTCGAATTGATGCAGATCGAGTCGATCGACATTGAGGACGCATTCCTCGTTTCGATCTTCAAGATCCTGTCGGAAAACCCGCAGATGACGGCCACGCAGGTGCTCGAGATCGTCCAGCAAAAGGCGACGCTGCTCGCGCCCACGATGGGCCAGATGCACAGCGAGGACTTGGGGCCGCTGATTGAGCGGGAAATCGACATCCTCGCCCGCGATTCGCGGTTCTCGTGGATCAATGACGACATGCCGCCCGAACTGCGCGAGCGCGGCGGCGCGTACAAGATCGAATATCGCTCGCCGCTGGCCCGTGCCATGCGCGCGCAGGACGGCGTCGCAATCATGCGAACGCTCGAGGCGCTGCCGGCTGCGCTGGCGGTCGACAAGAATGCCGCCTACGTCGTCGACATTCCGGAGTCCCTGCGCGAGCTCGCCGAGATCAACGGAATGCCGGCCAAGCTGCTGCGCGGTCGCGAGGACGTCGAGCAGATCATCAGCGACCAGAACGAATCCGAGCAGGCCGCCGCCCTCGCGGCTGCTGCGCCAGAGATGAGCGCCGCGGCATTGAACGCCGCCAAGGCTGAGCAGTTGAGACTCGGGGCGTGATGTGATTCAGGCCATCCGCGACCGACTGCAGCGGCGACGGCTCGCCTATCTGCGGACGTTCATGGCCGCCAACGGCAAGTTGCACCCCAACGCCGAGACCGTGCTCGCTGACCTCAAGCGATTTTGCGGCATCAACCGCGGCGGGATTGTCGTGAGCCCCGTCACCCGAACTGTCGACCCGTATGCCACGGCGTACCGGGCCGGGATGCGCGACGTTTACCTGCGCGTCGCGAAGTTCCTTGACCTGCAGGAAACAGACATCGAGGACACACCGCATGACTGACCCGAATGGCGCACCGCCGCCCCCGCCGCCCGCTGGCGATCCACCGCCGGCCGCCTGGTATCCCGACGAGCACAAGGAATTTGTGACGACAAAGGGCTGGAAGTCTCCGGCCGATGTCATCACCAGCACGATGAACCTCGAGAAGCTGCTCGGCGCCGATCGCGCGGGCCGCACGGTCGTTCTGCCGAAGGACGAGACGGACGTCGAGGGCATGAAAGCATTTCGCGCGAAGCTCGGCGTGCCTGATGCTCCGGACGCCTACGAGTTGCCGCTGCCTGACGGCGACGGTGGCGAGTTCGCCAAGACCGCCGCGCAGTGGTTCCACGAGGCAGGCATTCCGAAGGCCGCCGGCCAGAAGATTGCCGCGCAGTGGAACGAGCACTTCTCAAAGATGGTCGAGGAACAGCAGGCGCAGGCGCAGGCCAGTTCCCGCGCTGAACTGGAATCGCTCAAGTCCGAATGGGGCAAGGACTTCGACAAAAACTCCGAGTACGCGCGGCGCTTCCTGCGTGCGGCCGGATGGGACGACGCCAAGATGTCGAAGTACGAGCAGGCATTCGGTACGGCGCAGATGCTCAAGGACTTCCACGCGTGGGGCAGCAAGACAGCCGAGGCCGCATTCGTGGGCGGCGAGCAGCAGTCGGGCGGCCTGCCGGCGAAGCTGCAGATTCAGTCGAAGATGGACGAACTGCGCGCGCAGCGCATCGAAGGCCGCGTCGGCGAAAAGGAATATCTCGAGCGCATGGAATTGCTCGGCGCTCAACTTTCCGCCGCTGCGTGATGGGTGTTGCATCCGTCACTTTCGCTGTGCATCGTCATTGCGCGGGGTGAGTGGCAGCCGGTCGGATTCTCTCAGAGGGTTCGGCCGGCCTCACACCTCCGGCGGACAAGGCGAAAGCCCCCGCTGACCGTTCGAAAGTGAACCGCCAGGCGCGAGCGAATCGCGCAAGGTAGGTGGCCCCGAAAGGACAAGCCCCGCCGAAAACAGCATTGCAACGCGCTGCGAGCGTTGCGCGTGTTTTCGCGTGAGGATTAAGCCATGTCTGGCGTCAACGTTCCCGGTCACTATTTCACCGAATTTTCCCGCAACATCGACCATCTGCTGCAGCAGAAGAATTCGCGCCTGTCCGGTGCGGTTCGCAGTGGCAGCCACAGCGGCGAGAAGGCCAGCCCGGTCGACCAGATCGGCAAGGTCGAGATGCAGGACGTCACGTCCCGCTTTGCGCCGATGGGTCGAGTCGACGCCCCGGCCTCGCGCCGTTGGGTGTTCCCGATCAGCTCGGACCTGCCGCAGCTTCTGGACAGCTTCGATTCGCTCAAGCTGCTGACCGATCCGAAGTCGCAGTACGTGCAGGCCGCCATGATGGCCGCCAACCGTCGCAAGGATCGGCACATCATTTCGGCGTTTTTCGCCGATGCCTCGACCGGCGTCAACGCTGGTTCGACCGAGACCTTCGGCTCGACCGTCACGACCTCGGGCGGACAAAACGTGTCGGTGTCCGTCGGTGGCACCACGTCGGGCCTGAACGTCGCCAAGCTCAAGGAAGGCAAGCGCCGCCTGATGGAAGCCGACGTTGACCTCGACGCCGAGCCAATCTACTGCGCGATCACGGCCGACGAGCACGACGACCTGCTGAACGAGATTCAGGTGATCTCGACCGACTTCAACGACCGCCCGGTCCTGAACGACGGCCGCGTGACCCGATTCCTCGGCATCAACTTCATCCACACGGAACTCCTCACGACCGGCACAGACGACGTCGCCGGCACGTCGACGGCCTGCCCGATGTGGGTGCCGTCGGGCATGTACCTCGGCAACTGGGAATCGGTCACGACCGACATTTCGCAGCGCAACGACATCCAGGGTCTGCCGTGGCAGGCGTATCTGAAGATGACGATGGGCGCGACCCGGCTCGAGAAAGAGCGCGTCATCCGCATCTGGGCCCGGTAACCGGCTGCCCCCTCTCACGGAGTAAACGAAAATGGCAGTTGTTGCAGTCAAGTCCACCCAGATCACCAACCGAGACGCCTCGCCGCGAGTTATCAACAACTCGCGAGTGGCGAACGACGTCAAGCAGGTCACGCTCGATGCGTTCTCGATCGCCAGCGGCGATTCGGTCGCCTCGACGTATCGCGTCGTGACCATCCCGTCACGCGCGGTCGTGACCGCGGTTCGAATCAGCGCGCCGGACATCGGCACGACCACGGCGGCAGACGTCGGCCTCTATCGCACCACGCTCGACGGTGGCGCGGTGGTGGATGCCGACTTCTTCGCCTCGGCGGCCTCGCTCAACGGCGGCGCACTGAGCAAGAGCGACATTACGCTCGAATCTGGCGTCGTGTCGCTCACGAACTCGGTTCGCACGGTCTGGGAGAACCTCGGTCTGTCCGCAGATCCGGGCGTCGACTATGACGTCGTGCTCACGCTCACGGGCGCCGCTGACGCGTCCGGTGTCGGCGTGCTCGAAGTCGAGTACGTGGTCTGATCGAACGGGGCGGGGCGCAAGTCCCGCCCCCTTGTGTCGGGAGTGAGAGAACATGGCAGACCGTTTCTATTCCGTCGTGCGCGGTGAGCAGCTTCCGGTGCAAGTCACCGAAGGCGGTTCAACCTCGTCCGAAGCCATCGAACTGCGCATCAATGATACGGTGTACGCGAACAAGCTCGACGTGATCCTCGGCGTCCAGGCGCTGCTTGCGTACCTGAACACGCGCGAAACCGGACCCATCGCCTAGCGTATGGCTACGATCACCCCGACAGTCACCTACGCGCCCGGCGGTCAACGCCAGTTGGTGCAGGTCGTTTGGCCTGCGCTCGCCAACGGCGACGACGGCGGCCCGGTCGAGTTGGCCGCATGGGCCGATCGCTCGGTGCAGATCGAGGGCGCTGCCTTCGGTGGCGGCACGCTCACGCTGCAAGGTTCGAACGATGGCACGAACTGGCAGATCCTCACGGACCCGCAGGGCAACGACATCGCCAAGACTGCGGCCGATCTCGAGCAAGTGACCGAGCTCACGCGCTACGTGCGCCCGATTCTCGCGGGCGGCGCGGCCGGTGCGGTCACGATCACATTTCTGTCGAGGCGCACGCCATGAGCGAGATCACGCTGCAGGAAGCATTGAACGAGCTCGACAAGCTCGGGAACTTCGGCCGCGCAATCGCCAAGGCTCGCGAGGTTGGCCAGCAGATCCGCGGCGCCGAGCAGCTGGTGCGCGAGCATCAGGCGCAGGCCGCGCAGATCGCCGCGCAGATTGCCGACGCCGAAAAGTCCTATTCGGAGATCGCCGCGAAGGTCGCGGCAGCTCAGGCTCAGGCCGCCGAAACGCTCGCCAAGGCGAACGCAGAGGCCGCCGCAGCAGTGCAGGACGCCAACGCAACGGCGTCGCGGGTCATCGCCGAAGCGAACGCAGAGGCCGAGGCCGCGCGCCAGGCTTCGGCCGAAGCCAAGGCCGACGAGGTTCAGGCGCGCAAGGCGGCGACCGCTGCGTCGAAAGAACTGGCCGACATCAATGCCCGAATCGAGGCCGCAAAGGCTGCTGCCCGCCTGACCTTTGGCGGCTAGTGCTGTGCGGCGTCCCTGAATGGCGCTGTGACTTTTTGCACTAGGAGTAGAGCATGATCCTGTTTCGCTGGCTTTGGCCGTTTCTGCTGATTGCGTCCGCTCAAGGCGCGGTCACGCTGACCGAAAGCACGCAGGTTACGCTGCTCCGTGGCACGACGACAGCCGGCACTTACGCATCGTGGGACGCCTGCCTTGCGGCGGCTCGCACTGCGGCGAACGCCAGCACGGCGACGACGGGTACGGTCACGTATTCGTGCCAGACCGAGAAGCGCAGGATCGTCGCGACCTACAGCGCGAACCCGCCACCGCCACCGCCTCCACCTCCGCCGATTGATCCGCCTCCGCCACCGCCGCCGACCGGCAATGCGTTCCCGCTGTACCCGGCGCTCGATCTCTCGACGATCCCGTGGCACAACGCCGCCGGCCCGTGGGGCCCGCAGGTCCGCATTCAAGCGCCCGCGCTGCCGGTCACTACGCGGTCCGTCAGCGTCAGCAACCTGTCTGCGTTCAACCAGGCGGCCTCGGTCGCCGGCTCGCGCATCACGATCACTGCCGGCTGGTCCGAGAGTTCAGTCGCGACGATCAACGCGAGCGATGTCGATGTCGTGATCCCGGCCGGCATTGCCATCGGTGCTGTTGAACTCGGCTCCTGGCCGCGCCAGACCGTGATCAGCCGCGTGCGTATCAGTGGCGGCGGCCGCATCGGCCAGTTCCGCGCCGGCCCGTATCCAGGCACGCGCTACAGCGACATCGTGCTGGACGGCATCGACATGAACGGCGCGTCTGGCTTCGGCGCTGGCGAATCCAATCAGGCCTTCCGCGTCGATGGCGTTGACCGAATCGCGGTGCTGAATGTCCGCGCGATCGCGGCCGGCTTCATCTGGCTGGGCGGTGCAAAACAGGTAGTCATCGCCAACAGCAACCTGTTCCACGGTGCTGCTGCTCGCTCGGCGGTCGGCTTCGTCGAGGGATGGGGCATCCGCAACGGTGCCGGCCCGATCACCATCGTCGACAGCCGCATTCAGGGCACGCGCTATCACAACCTCCGCCCGCAGTCGTCTGGCGGCACCGAGGAACTGCTGTACGTCACGCGCTCCGTGCTTGTCGCGCAGGCCGAGGGCCGCACGGCGTGGCTATGGAACAACCTCGGCGCGGGCGGCGAAGCTCCCAACGGCTTCGGACAGGGCGCCATCCTCGAGCGCAATGACATCTACACCTACGCCGCGCCCGGCTGTGGCTTCCCGGCCGAGATCGGCTCGCAGAACGTCACCTGGTCGCGCGTGGCGAACAACCGCTTCTTCGGTGCGGGCGACGCCATCGTGTCGCAGTCGCTCGTCGACGGCGCTTCGAGGGGCGGCGGCAGCGAGGGCAACACCTTCGCGCCCCTGACCGCGCTGCCCGCATGGGGCGGTCGCGGTGACCCGCGTCAGATCCCGCTGCCCGGTGGCCTGCAGGTCATCAGCGGCGAGGGTAGCTGTCCGGGCTTCTGATGGCCTACCGCGCAGCATTTCCCGGTGTGCAGCGCGCAGTGCGCGCCGCAGTCGCATCAGGCGGTGGCGGCGGGACAGACCCTTACCCGCTGTACACGTCATTCGACCGCAACGAGATCCCGTGGCACACGGGCACTGGCTCGTGGGGGCCGCAGTACGCAATTGCTGCTCCGACACCGCCGACGACCACGCGCAACGTCACAGTGACGACGACCGGCGATTTCAATACTGAGGCTGCCGTGGCAGGCACGCGCATCACCATTGGCGCGGACTTTGCTGAATCGAGTTCGGTGCGCGTCACCGCCAATGACGTTGACGTGATTTTGCCCACCGGGCGTTCCATCGGAGCAGTCGAGCAGGGCGCATTTCCGTGGGACTTCGATGTGCGCCGCCTTCGCATTCGCGGCTCTCTCGACGGATCACGCGGCGGCAGAATGGGCCAGTTTCGCACGCCTGATGTGGCGGATCGATACAGCGATACGATCATTGACGGCGTTGACATGAACGGCGCGGGTAGCTTTGGCGCTGGCGAAAGCGATCAAGGATTCAGAACCAAGGTTCTGCGCATGTTCGTGCATAACGTGCGTGGCATCTCGGGCGGCTATATGTCGCAGTCCGGTTCAGAGAACATCGTTTTTGCGAACTGCAATTTCTTTGCGGGCGCAGTGAACCGTGCAACGGCTGGATACAACGAGGGGTGGGGCTTCCGCGACACGAGCGGGCCGATCTACTTTGTCGATTGCAAGATTCGCACGACCCGCTATCACGTCCTGCGCCCGTACACGTATGACCTGCCGGGTGAATACGTCTACGTGAAGAACTGCGACCTCATCCAAGTGAACGAAGGTCAGATCATGTGGGCGTACAACCGCCTGAGTGAGCCGGCGTTTGGGTTTGCGCTAGGCGCGATCATAGAAGATTCGCGGATCTATCAGGCACAGCAGGCCGGGTGCGGGTTTGGTCCGGGTGGGCAGATCATCGACATGGTGAATTGCACGTACAGCCGGATTCGTCGCAACACGTTTTACAGCGGGGGAACAGGCAACAACATCACTGCGTCGCAGACATGGCTGGACGACGCACGCACCAATGCAATTTCGGTGCAGAACGCAGACACAACGCTCGCCGCTCGCGGTCGAGTCCCCTTGCCGGGTGATGCTCACGTTGTCAACGACAGCAACACGTTTTCCACGCTGACCACGCTTCCAGCATGGGGCGGACCCGGAGACCCTACTGCGATCCCGCTGCCTAACGGATGGACAATTGCGTATGACGAAGGCGCGTGCCCGGCGGTGTTTAGCTAATGGCACTCATTCAAACAGCAACGCCCGTCGCCGGCACCGGATCGTCGGTCACGATCACGTTTCCCGGATCTACGGCGGTCACGTCTGGCAACTCGATCATCCTGAAGTTCTACAAGGCGAGCGATGCAGTCAGCATCACGTCCGTAGAGGACAACACAGCTACAGCGCTGACGCTGGACCTAAGCACCTCGCTGGACACCGACAACAACGGCCGGTTTTACAGCCTGCACAACATCACTGACGGGCCGGTTAGTGTCACGGTCACATTCAGCGGCAGCGTCACTTACTCGGTGCTGATGCACGAAGTAAGTGGCATCACCTCGACCGTCGTGCAGACGATTGCGGCGACGGCTGACGGTGAAGGCTTTGCCACGGATCACTCGTGGGAATACACGGCCGCAAACACCGATGACTTTGCGACGTTCCTCGGCGGCGCCTTTACCGGCTTTCCGACTGATACGGCCACCGGCACCGGGAACACGACTGTTCAGCAGGTCGATAGCTTTGCGGTCCAGTGTCACGAGTTCGCGCCGGGTTCAGGCTCGCAGTCAGCAACATTCACGCTGACGAACTTTCGAGAAAACAACTACTGCGGCGTCGTGTACGCAGCAGGCAGTGGCGGTGGTGGTGGCGATCCCGACCTCGTTGTCCCATCCGCGCCCGCGCAGCGCAACCGCCGCAAGTCGGGGCGCTACCTGTGAGCGCGGTCATGGATCGGCCGTTTGTGCTGTCGTGCCGCGAGGTGTCGGAGACCGAGCTCGGCGTGTACCGCCGCATCCTCGACGGCGCACGCTGGAAGGTCGCCGCCGGCCGCGAGTATCAGACGGCTGACGTGACCGAGCACGTACCGGGAACGCTGCGCGCGTTTTTCGTAAAACTGCCTCCTGGCGGCTCGATGCACTGGCACACCGATACCGGCGATTGCCAGACCGACCACATCGTAATGACCACGAACCCCGGCTGCGAGAACGCATGGCTCGACGATGCCGGCCGGGAGCAGGTAACGCACATGTTGCCGGGGCACCGCTATTCGGTGGATAGAACGGTCTGGCATTCGGCCTGTAACAAGGGCGACGCCGACCGGGTTCACTTGCTGGTGGAATACTGATGCAGGGCTACGTTGTTGCGGATCATGTGCGGGGCAAGCGGCTTGAGATCCGGGCCGGAGACCTGCGGGTGGTGGTCGATCGCAAGAGCGCCGCACTGTATCGGCCGCCGGCCGGGGACGTTCGGGCGCGCAGCCGGGACGGGAAGGTGTACGTGCTGGTCGGTTCCAAGGTGCTCGAAATGACGACCCCCGTGGCGACCAAGGTCGGGTTCGCGCTGGCCAAGAACGGCGGCGCGTGCATTTGTCACGGGGATGTAGTGGCATTGGAAATCGGTGGCGAGGAATTTCATTTGCTGCCAGATACGGCAGTGCAGCTCGGCGGCGCGTTGATGCTCAAAGCTGACCGGGCGGACGATTGGCAGCGAGCAAATTCAACTAGGAGACTTCAATGATTGGCAGAATGTACGCGGTGGGTATCGCCTCGCAGGCGCAGACGGCGGCGAAAACCCTGATCGAGATCGCAGCGCCGGCCGATTCGGTCGTGTTCGTCGAGCGGCTGTACATCAGCCAGACCTCGTTCGACACGTCCGAAAATCTCGGCACGACGGTTCAGCGCATCAGCGCGACCGGCACCGGCACGGCGACGACGCCCCGTCCGCTGCAGTCGGGCGACGCTGCCTTCGGTGGCACGGTCGAGACGAATGCCACGATCGAGCCGACGTATGACGCGAACGGCGTCCTGTACGAATCGGGCTTCAACGTCCTGAGCGGATTCCTGTGGACGCCGGCCAACGACGACGAAGTGTTCGTCGTGTCGCCGTCGCTGCTCATCGGCATCAACCTGGATGTTGCGCCGAGCGTGTCGATGAACTTCTCGTATGGCGCGACCATTCGGGAAATCGGTGGCTAAGTTCGCGGCCGGGCAGCGGGTTGAGGTCGCCTTCAATCCACCCCGGCCGGACCTTCGCGTCCCGAATCAGGCGAACGGTTCACAGCCGGGACGCGGCGAGTACCAGACCGCGCCCGACAAGGGCGTGATCGTCGAGGTGCGCGAGACTGCGGCCGACGTGTTCTATCTCGTCGAGGTGGAACTGCACGCGCGGCACCGCAGCGGAACGGGCGCTGACCGCATTGTCACGTCCTACCGCAAGCGCGTCATTCACGAATCGAAGCTGACGGCGGTGTGACGTGCTGAAACCTTGGCAACGAACCATCCGCAAGGACAAGCGGCCGACCGATCCGATCAACATGGATCGGATCGAGCGCTGGCTTGGTGCAGAAAAGATGCTGCACTTGCAGAACTGCATGCGCGGTTGGTATGGATCGCCAATCAACATCGTTGACGTGCCCGGCAGCGTGTGGATCACGAAAGACGGCGACTTCATCGGCAAGTTTGGGCGTGGCGGATTCGCTTCGGCCTACGATGCGTTTGCAGATCATCTCAAGCGCAACTGGCGCGAACTGAGTAAGCCGCAATATGGCATCGCCCACATGGCGTTCACGTCCATTGGAGACGCGCTTGCGCGCGCATCTGGCGGCAACTCGCAGCGTCGCGTGTTCAACAAGGTTGGCCCGACTGGCGTAGTTGGTGTCACGTCGTCCTTGTGGCGTGTTGGTCCGCAGCCTGCTGCTGGTTCCGCTGGCGCTGCGGCCCCTGGCGGCACGGCGCATGTGGACTCGGATACTGGCGGTATCCTGTTCAACAATCCCGCGAGCGGCACGCTGCATCTGGTAGGCGCTGACGTATCGGCGAGCGTCATCAACAATTCGTTGCTGATGTATGACCGGCTGCACTCAGTCGCCAAGACGATGAACAGCACGGCGACAGAAGCGGTGACAGGCGATCCGACGCGGTATCAGTCCACGACGGCAACCGCTGCGGACTACATTGGCGACAATTTCGGCTTCGTCGAAGTGGGCGGCACGGCCTTGGCTGCAACAGCGCACAACTGGACAACGTGCCTGTATGAAGATCAAGGTGCCGCATCAAGCACGCTGCCGTCGCTGACGGGCAACTCGGGCGCGATTGTCGATCGCTTGGATCATCCTGTGCAGCAGTGGTTTGCGCCGCTGGCATCGGGCGATGTAGGCATCCGCGCATGGACGCAGATGCAGTGCTCGGCAGCGGTTGCCACGGGCGCGATCAATTTCGTCGTCGGGCATCCGCTCGGCTTCATGTCCTTCCCGGTCATCAACAGCGTGTTGCCCTTCGACTGGCTGACGAATCGCGATCAAGCGCCGCGCGTGTTCGATGATGCGTGCATTGCGTTCCTTGAGCCGCAGAAGCCGGCAACCGGAACCTGCACTTATACCGGCCGCTTCCAGATGACCAGCGCGGCATAAGCCGTGAGCGATAAACGTCGATTTAGATGGAAGTCAGGCCGCCTGACTTCCGCGCCCATTCAAGACGGATGGGCCATCGACCTTGACTCGCGCGACCCGTCGATCCCAAACCTGCCGCTTGAGTCGCCGGCAGCAGCTGGCACGTCGGCATGGGAACAGGGCGCACTATCAGCGCGCCCATTCTATCGACGCGACGCGACCAACCGCAGAATGTTGCTGGCGCTGCCAGTGGTCACGTCGGCCGCGCCTGCCGAGAACACCGACCGATCGGCCGGCGCCGCATTCCAGACCCGCACAACTGGCTCACGTCGCCGGCAAACGGCGATCTGGTCGGCCTCGCTTGCCGGCCAGCCTGCTGCCCCGGCGGTAGTCCCTGCCGCTGCGTGGTTCACTGCGCCGCGCCCGCGCCGCCGCACGACCGAGCGCGAGATCGTCGCGCCTGAGCCGATCCAGTGGAAGTACATCGCGCCGACGATGGCTGCGATTCTCAAGCCCGAGCGGCCGAAGGTCGTCGCGTTCCCGCGCAAGCTGCGCGTGCCGCTGGATCAGCCGAGCTACCCGGCCACGCCCGCCACCGGCCCGCCGTTCACCGCATGGGTCGCCGCCGCGCGCCGCGCGGTGTCGCAGGATAGACGCATTCAGCGGCTGCCCGAGCAGCCCGTCTATCCGGCCACACCGGCCGCAGAAGTCACCGACCGCACCGCTGGCGAGTCGTTCCAAACACGTATCAGCCGGTCCCGCCGCCGCCTGACCGCGCCGGACGTGATCGGCGTCGGCGCAGCCGCGCCGGCCGTCGCCCCGTACATCGATGCTCCGAAGGCAATCCGTCGCCGCGAGCTCGCGCGCACGCTGCGAACCCTGGCCGTCCCGCCGGTCTACCCCGAGACGCCCAAAGGCTCACAAGGCTTCCCCGCGTGGCGGCATCCGAAGGCGCATCGCGCACAACCGATTGAGAGGGCCGTACAGCGGCTTGACCAGCCGGCCTACCCGCCAACGCCGCCGGCAGTCTCCGAAGCCACCATTGCAGCGGTTGTCGGCCAGCGCGCCAAGCGGCGCAAGGGCCGACCGGGCCTGTTCCTGTCGGCAGGCGGCAGCCCTCTATCGGTCGCATCCACGGCGACAACGCCGGCCGTCTACCCGTCGTTCGTCCCGACTGGCTTCCTGTCGCGCCGGGAGACCGAGCGCCGGCTGATCGTCGTGATCGACGCGCCGGTGTTCCCGCCGACGCCGGTCGTCGAGGTCACCGACCGGACGGTGGGTGCATCCTTCCAGACGCGGGTCACCCGCTCGCGCCGGCTGCAAACACTGCCGGCCATCATCGGCGTCGATGCCGCGCCCCCCGTTACGTCCGAAGCGCCCATTGCCGCGCTCATGCCAGCGCGCTCGATTCGTCGCAAGAGTCGGCCCGGCTTGTTCTTGGGTGGCATGGTGTCGGTGGACGGATTCACGGTCCCGACGCCGGAAGCCGCGTTCCGCCTGCCGAAGCAGCACCGATCGGCCGGACTCGGTCGCAGGATGCTGCGCGAACCGCTGCAGCTGGAACATCCGCCAACGCCGCCGACCCCGCCGCAGCCCGAGGCCGCGTTCCGATTGCCGATCCATCACCGCGCAGCGGGCCTCGGTCGCACGCTCATGCCAGCCGCGCCGCAGCTTGAGCATCCGCCGACGCCGCCGCCGGTTCCGGGCCTTGAGGAATGGATCATCCGCGCACGGCGCAGGGGGCGGCGTTGATTCCGTCGCGTGCGTCTAGCAGTTTCCAAAGTTGGCCGGAGGCTTAAAGCATGGCGAGCGACGTCGAAATCTGTAACCGCGCGCTGCACAAGCTCGGCGCCGACACCATCATCGCACTGACCGACGACAACAACCGGGCGCGGGTGATGAATGTCGCCTATCAGCCGGTGCGCGATGCCGAACTGTTCCGGCGTCGCTGGAAGTTCTCGATCAAACGCGCGTCCCTGCCGGCGCTGTCGTCAACCCCGGCTTTCGGGTATGCGTACCAATACCAGGTGCCAACAGACTTCCTGCGCCTAATCGAAGGCGGCGACCTCATGACCAACGTCGATCTGTCCGACTATCGAGGCGGCGGGGCGACCTACGCGCGCGAGGGCGACAAGATCCTCACCAACTACGAGGCACCGATCGACGTGCGTTACATCGCGCGGATCACGGATACCAGCCTATTTGACCCGGCCTTCGCCGAGGCGCTGTCGGCCCGGCTTGCGATGGAGTGCTGCAAGCGCATCACGGACAGCGACACCGCCAAGGCTGCGGCCCAAGCCGACTACCGCCTGGCCATCCGTGAGGCCATCGTCGCCAACGCGATCGAACGCGCCGCGGAGTCGATGGCGGATGACAGTTGGATGATGGCCCGTCAGGGATGAAAGCCTCCCCGATCATCACATCGCTCAACGCGGGCGAACTGTCGCAGGACCTTGACGGCCGCGTCGACCTGACGAAATACCCGTCGGGCTGCAAGGTGCTCGAGAACTTCATCCCGAAGATTCAGGGCCCGGCCATGCGCCGCGCCGGCCTACGCTACGTCAAAGAGACAAAAGACTCGGCCGATCGCTCGTGGCTGATGAAGTTCGAATTCTCGTCGACGCAAGCCTACGTGCTCGAGTTCGGCGACGGCTACGTGCGGTTTTACGCCGATCACGGTCAAGTGATCGTCTCAGGCGTCGCAGCGTACAACGGCGCCACGGCCTACGTGCTCGGCGATCTGGTCTCAAATGCCGGCGTCAATTACTACTGCATCGCGGCCACGACCGGCAACGCGCCGCCGAATGCAACCTATTGGTATCCGCTGACCGGCACGATCTACGAGATCCCAAGCCCCTACGCGCTCGCGGATCTGACCAACGCCGACGGAACCTGCGCGCTCAAGACCGTTCAATCCGGCGACGTGATCTACATCGCGAATCAGTACGGCACTTATGCGCCGCGCAAGCTGATCCGGTACGGTGCGACCAACTGGCAGTTTTCGACCTACGCGCCGAATCAGGGCCCGTTCCTCGAGCAGAACACGGGCGCGGTGACAATTTACGCATCGGCGTCGACCGGGTCGGTCGATCTGACGGCATCCTCGGCGACGTTCGCGTCGACGGATGTCGGCCGGCTCGTCCGGCTGCAGGTTCAGAATCAGGCGGTGCAGCCGTGGGAGACCGCCAAGGCGTATGTCTCGACCGACCTTGCGCGCTATGACGGCAAGACCTACGAGGCGCAGAACAACGCGACATCGGGCACGTCTCCGCCAGTCCACGAGCGCGGCACCGCCTACGATGGAAAAAGTGCCGTCAATTGGGAATACCAGGACGCGGGCTACGGTATCGCGCGCATCACGGCATTCACCTCCGCAACGGTCGTCACGGCAACGGTCATCAGCGACACGCCAAACGGCCTGCAGCAGCTGCCGGCGGGCGTTGTCGGTGGCGGCAACGCCTCGACGCGATGGTCGCTCGGCGCATGGTCGGCCACGACTGAATACCCGCGCACGGTGACATTTTTCCGAAACCGGCTGTTTTGGGCTGGCGAGCAGCGCCTGTGGGGCTCGGTCCCCAACGACTTCGAGAACATGGCCGGCGACTTTTTCGGCGAGACGCGCACCGACAATGCCATCTGGTCGCAGCTGCAGGCCGAGGACGTCAACGCGATCCAGTGGATTGTCGGCGACGAACGGCTGGCGATCGGCACCGGTGGCGGCGAATTCATCGCGGGCGAGATCACGACGACTGACCCGCTCGGCCCGGCAAATTTCAGCATCAAGCGGCAGAGCAAAAAGCGCGTGCGATCGGTGCAGCCGATCGGCGTCGGCAATGCGCTGCTGTTCGTTCAGCGCGCCGGCCGCAAGTTGCTGGCCATGTCCTACTCGTTCGAAGTCGACAAGTATTCGGCGCAGGATCTGGCCGTGCTGTCGAACCGCATCACGCGCACCGGCATCGTGGACATTGCCTACCAAGGCGAGCCCGATTCGATCGCGTGGTGCGTGCTCGGCAATGGAAACCTTGTCGGATTCACCTATGACCGCGATCAGGAGGTCACCGGCTGGCACCGGCACCCGATCGGTGGGGACGGGGATGTCGAATCGGTCGTTGTCATTCCAGCGCCTGACGGCACGCGCGAAGAACTGTGGTGCATCGTCAAACGCACGATCAACGGCGCGACGCAGCGGTACGTCGAATATCTCGAAAAGCCGTGGGAATCGAACGACGAGGACGGCACCGGCGGCGACGACCAGGAGGATGCGTTCTACGTCGACAGCGGACTGACCTATGACGGCGCGGCGACAACGAGCCTGACCGGACTGGATCACCTCGAAGGCGAGGAAGTCGACATTTTGGCCGATGGCGCGGTGCAGCCAAGCAAGACGGTTTCGGCCGGCGCGATCACGCTTGACCGTGCGGCCAGCGTGGTGCATGTCGGGCTGCGCTACACGTCGCGCCTCGTCACGATGCGCCTTGAAGCCGGCGCCAATGACGGCACGTCGCAGGGTCGCGTGAAACGCATCTATCGCGCGGTGATTCGGTTCCTAGACACGCTCGGCGGCAAAGTCGGCATGTACGGCGGGCGGGTGGATTCGATCAGCCTGCGTAGCCCTTCGACGCCCATGAGCACCGGCCAGCCGTTTGCGTCCGGCGATGTCGAAATCGACATACCGGGCGACTACGAGCGCGACTGCCGCGTCGAGATCCGCCAAGAGCAGCCGCTGCCGATGACGGTCGCCGCGATCATGCCGCAACTACGGAGCAGCGACTCGTGAACGTGCGCCCGTTTCATCCCGACGACTTGCCGCGCATCGACCTGCAGCCATCGCAGATCGCTGGCCGCGAGGCGTTGCTCGAAATGGCCGACGTGTACGCAGAGCGCGGGCCGGCCTATACCGTCGAGCACGGCGGGCGCATCGTCTGCTGCGCCGGAGTGATCGCGGTCGGCAGCTATGGCGTGTTGTGGTCGGCGTTGGCCGCCGGTGCGCCAATGCTTGCGCTGCATCGCGCCGCCATTCGCTTCCTGTCGGTGCATCGGTTCAAACTGTTGCAGGCCACTGCCGCCCTGCAGTTCGAAGCGGGCTGCCGATGGCTGGAAATGCTCGGCTTTGAGCGGCGCGACGCGATGCCAGACCTAGGGCCCGACGGCGCGGTGCATGTGCTCTATGAGAGGTTCGGCTGATGGCTCAATTCGCAATACCGCTGATGGCTGTAGGGGCTGGCCTACAAGCATTCGGGACATTCAGCAAAGGCCGCAACGATGCCAAGGCATTGCAGGCGCAAGCGGCCGAGGCCGCGCGGCAGGGCTACGCTGACGAGCAAACGCAGCGCCGCCAGGCGCGGCAGATGCTCGGCGAGCAGGCGGCGGCGTTTGCGCAGTCGGGCTCAGGCGTGGGCGGTACGGCGCAGCTGCTCATGAAGCAGTCGTCGGTGCTGGCCGAGCTCGACGCGCTCAACATTCGCGACAAGGGCGTGCGCGAACGCGCGGGCCTGTTGGCGCAGGCCAAGGCCGTCAAGCGTGATTCGACCCTGATGGCCGGCGCTCAACTTCTGAGCGGCGCGACGCGGATCGCTTCGGCGCGAGGAATCGGATAATGCCAGCCATCCCCCTCTATCAGCAGCGAGTCAGTGCGCAGGGTCCGCTCGGCCCCGGTCCGTCGTCGCCCGGTCAGGGCTTGGCCGCGCTCGGCGCCGCGGTGGGCGAGGCCGGCGTCTATCTCAACGATCTGAACGAAGAACGCGCGCTGCTGGACGCGACCGAGAAACTTACCCAAGCGCGCACGCAGTGGTCCATCGGTATTGAGGAAGCGAAGCGCACCGCGCAGCCCGGCGCCGGCGGATTCGCCAAGACGATGCGCCAGTCATGGCAGAAAGACGCGGGCAATCTGATCGGTAGCGCACAGACGGCCCGATCGAAAGCGTGGCTTAAACAGCGCCTCGACGCTCTGCAGGGCGATCTCGACCAGCACGCGACAGGGTTCGAAGCGGGCGAGGCCGCGCGTTACAAGGCCGAGACGGTCGACCGCAACGTGGCGGCACTGTCCGCGGGCCTGCAAGCCAATCCCGATCAGTACGCCAACGCGCTCGAGGAACAGCTCGCCATCGTGAACGGGCTCGCGGCGACGCCAGAGGATCGCGCCGAAGCGGCGGCGCGCGTTCGAAACACTCTTGCCCCCTCGGCCGTGGCCGGATGGGTGGCCAAGGACCCGAGCGCCGCGGCGGCGGCCCTGGCTGATGCGAAGTCGGACGTGCCCTACATCCGCGACCTGTCGGCCGACGATCGGGCCCGGCTGCTGGCTGGCGCCAAGAAAGCGGCCAGCGACAAGCGCGTCGATGACCGCGCCGCGGGCGTGCTGTCGGCCTACGAGCAGTCATTCCGCAAGGGCGCGGCGGCGCTCGCCGTTGCGGCCGCCGATCCGGCGCTGACCGATGACGAGCGGTCGGCCCTACAGACGCGGGTGAGATCGGAGTCGAATCTGATTTCCGCCCGCCGCCAGCAGGAACACGTCGACGATCTCGTGCGCCTTGAGCGCCTGCAAGCGTCCGGCGACAAGCGCGCCGACGGTCTCGCGGCCACGCTCTACGATCGCGGCGTGCTGTCCGAGTTGCAGTATGCCGGCGTCGTGGGCGCGACCGAGCGGGCGCGGATTGCCGACCAGAAGAAAACCGCCGACGCCGACACGCTGCGCGCTGCCATCGCGTCCGGCATGAAGTTCGACCCCAAGGACACGGACGCTCGCAAGGCGGTGGCCGGGTTCTTCACCGACGCGACAATGGGTGTGGCACCGGGAACGCCGCAGTATGTGGCGGCGGCGACACAGCTTGCAGCGTCGACCAACATCGTGCCCGAGCCTGCGATCTCGTGGGCGCGCGCGTCGCTGGTCGGCGGCAGCCCGACAGAAGCGGCCGCCGCCGCTGACATGATGTCCCGCTTTCGCGAGACCAGCGCCAGCGCCTACGGATTCGCCGTGGACGACACGACACGCGTCATGTCGGCCGACATCGCCGACGCGATCCACGCCGGCGCGGCGCCTGCGGTTGCGGTCGAGAACGCCCGCAAGAACGCACAGCGCACGCCCGCGGAGCGCGAGGCGTTCACCAGCGCATACAAGGCGCAGAAGGTGGCGCGCGGCAACGCAAGCGCGCTGTCCGGGCTTCTGAGCGGGTCTGACCGCTACGATCCAAGCGTGTTCACGGCGACGCCTGACGCGCCCCCCGCGCTGCAGGCGGAGTTCGACCAGGCGGTCGAGCGGTATTTCCCGCTGACCGGCGGCGACGCCGAGAAAGCACGGGCGCGGGCGTTCGAAGATGTGCAGCGCAAGTGGGGCCGCTCCGAGGTCAACGGCAAGCCCGAGATCCTGCCCTATGCGCCCGAGGCCATGTTCCCCGGCCTGAGCGCGGAGGCCGTCCGGGCGGACGTGGCCAAGTCGATCAACGAGAACGGGTCGCAAATTCGCCGGCTTGATTCGGCTACGGGTGAAATCAAGTGGACGGTCCCGGCCGCCAAGGATGTGCGCCTCGTGCCGACCGACGCCACGGCGCGCACCGGTGGCCAGGTGTGGGCGCTTGGCACGGTCGACGAATTTGGAGCGCCCGACTTCCTGCGCGCGCCGGACGGGTCCGTGTTGCAGTACCGGTTACCGGTTCAGCAGGACAGCTATGCCGCCGCGCGAGAGGCGCAGCAGGCCGCCGCGATGGAGGCCGCACGACGCGGCCAGCAGAATCGGCAGGAGTCGCAGCAACTCGGCACCGAGGCCGCGCGCCAGTTCGGCGAGGTCTCGCCGCAGCTTAGGGGCCGCTGATGCCGCTGCTGCTCGAGCAAATCCAGCAGGGCGGCGTCTCGCGCCTGCCGCAGATCGCGCCAGAACAGCCGGCCGAGCGGCCGCCGGCCCTTGACGTTCTGGCCGCCGCATCCCGGCAGGCCAACATCGCCGGCAGCATGTATGACGCCGTGACCAACGGCGCGACGACCACGGCCGAGATCGCCGACGGATATGACGCGCTCGAGGACATCGCCGGTTATGAGGATTTCGCCGAGCGGTTCATCACGGCCGACAATCCCTCGCAAACGCGCGCGATCAAGGCGCGCATCGACCAGGAACAGCGCGACCGGAAAACATTGGGCGAGGCGGGCGGATGGGGCCTTGCGGCGACACTCGGCGCCGGCCTGACCGACCCGACGACGCTGTTGTCGATGGCCGTGCCGCTCGGAGGCGAGACGCGCCTTGCAAAAATCGGAACGCTGATCGGCCAGCAGATCGCGTTCGACTCGGCATCCGAACTGGCGTTCCACGGTCTGCAGGAAACCCGCACGGCCGAGGAATCCGCCATCAACGTCGGCGCGGGCGCTGTGCTGGCAGGCACGCTCGGCGCGCTGATTACGCGCGTGCCGAAAGGCAAGATCGAGGCATTGCGGCAGAAGCTGGCGACCGACCTGCAGACGCCCGTCGAATCGACCGGCGGCGCGGCTGCGGTGCGCGCGACCACGCGAGAGCAAGAAACCATTTCGACCGGTGGCGAGGCGCTGGCCGAAACGCTCGGCCGCGTGTCGCCCGGCGATCGGCTGCTCACGTCCGAATCGCTGACCGCTCGCCGGCTTGTGCAGGAACTGTCCGAAACGCCCGAAATGATGGCGAAAAACCTTGAGGGTATCGCAACGCCGACCAGCGTCGAGACGCTGCTTAAGCGCCGCATGGGCTCGTGGTGGGAAGCGTACCGAGACCGGGGCATTGCGTTCGGCGAGTACCGCAAGCGCGTGAAAGCCGAGGGCGGCAAGCCGCTGTCGCGCGGTGAGTTCTCGCGCGAGGTCGCGTACGCCATGCGCCGCGGCGATCAGTCCCCCATCCCCGAGGTGGCCGACGCTGCGCGCCAGACTCGCAAACTCGTGTTTGAACCCGACAAGGCCAAGGCCATCAAGCTCGGCCTGCTGCCCGAGGACGTGAAGGCCAAGGGCGCGGACTCATACCTGATGCGCCAGTATGACGTCGGCCGCATCCGCGCCAATCAAGGCGCGTGGATCGAAACGCTGGCCGATGGATTCCAGGCGCAGGGCGTGACGCGGGCCGAGGCGATCGACATCGCGCACAAAGTCACGCGCAACATTCTCGGCAGCGAGCGCGGCACGCTCGACCTCGACGTCATGGGCGACGTTGTGCCGGAGTCCGGCCGCCTCAAGGAACGCACGCTCAACCTGCCCGATGAAGTGCTCGAGCCGTGGCTCGTGAACGACATCGACCATTTGACCGAGGCGTATATCCGCACGCTCGGGCCCGAGGTTGAGATCACCGAACGCTTTGGCGACCGACAGATGAAGGATGCTATCTCGCAGGTCACCGACGAATACGGCGTGCTCAAGCAGCGTGCGGTCGAGGCCAAAGACGACGCGACGCTGGCGCGGTTGCAGAAGATGGAAGAACGCGACCTGCAGGACATCGCGGCTATTCGTGACCGGCTTTATGGTCGATTCGGATCGCCCAAAGATCCGGGGTCATTCTTTGTGCGCGCTGGCCGGTTCATCCGCTCGGTGAATTACACGCGCCTGCTCGGCGGGCAGGTCGTCTCGGCATTCACTGACGCCGCGCGTCTCGTCATGCAGTACGGCGCGCCGAAACTCGCGTCGTCGGCGCTGCGCCTCGCGACCAATATTGAGGCGCTGAAAATCGGCCGCACCGCTGCGCGCAAAATGGGCATCGGCCTCGACCTCGTGCTCAATACTCGCGGCATTGCGCTCGGTGACGTGGCCGCGCATTCGGCCTTTGCCGAGCAGCGCGTCATGCGAAAGATCGCCGACGTGTTCTCGGTCGCTTCGCTGCAGTCCCCGTGGAATGCGGTCATGAAATCGTGGGCGTCGGTGATGTCGCAAGATGACGTGCTGCGCGCGGCGTCCAAGATCGCCGACGGCAAGGCACTCTCAAAGCGCGATGTCGCGCGGTTCGCGTCGATGGGTCTCGACGAGGACATGCTGCGCCGCGTTGCACAGCAGACGGCCGAGCACGGCACCGAATCGAACGGCCTGCGGTTCGCAAACTCCGACCAGTGGAAAGATCAGTCGGCCGCGCAAGCCTACGAGGCTGCCATCCTGCGCGAAGTCGACATGGCGATCCTCACGCCAGGCGCGGGCGACCTGCCGCTCGTGTACTCGACCGAATGGGGCAAGGCGCTGCTGCAGTTCAAGTCGTTCGCCATTTCGTCGACCCGGCGGCTGGTCATTCCTACCGCGCAGGGACTGGCGCAAGGCGACATCAAAACGATGCAGGGCGTTGCCGCGCTGTACGGCGTGGGTGCGCTGGTGTACGTCCTGAAGCAGATGGCCGCCGAGCAGCCGATCGCGACCGACCCGACCCGGTTCGCAATGGAAGTCGTCGACAAGTCAGGAATGCTGGCATGGGGTGGCGACGTCATTTTCCCGAGCCTTTGGCAGATGGGAAGTGATGACTTTTCCCGCTGGTCGGACCGGCAGCCAGTCGAGACCCTGCTTGGCCCGGTGGCCGGTACGGTGTCGGATCTGTACACCTCGCGGTGGCCGTCCAAGGTGACCCGCGGGGAACTGAGCCAGGCCGACATCCACAAGCTGCGCCGCCTGATGCCGGGGCAGAACCTGTTTTACCTGCGCCGGGCGATCAACGAGATCGAGGCACAGGCCGGCGAGGCTGTCGGCGCAACGCCCTAGCGGTTGATTCCGTCGCCCCCGTTCCGCAGTTTGGCGGGACGGAGGCCCCCAACTGTGACCATCACCGCGACCGTGTCCGAGATTGAGTATGCCGGCGACGGTGTCTCAACAGTGTTCTCAGTCCCGTTTGTATTCGACACGTCCGCCGATCTCAAGGTGGTTCGAACGGACACCGATGGCAACGCCGTCGAACTGTCCACGGGCTACTCGGTTTCCGGCGGTGGCGGGTCGACTGGCTCGGTGACGCTCTCCACGGCGCTCGCCAGCGGATACACGCTGACGATCAGCGACGACCCGGATTTGACGCAGCCCGTCGACTACGTCGCAAACGACGATTTCCCGGCCGAGTCCCACGAGGACGCGCTTGATCGAGGCGTTCGAATTTCCAAGCGTATCCTGCAGATCGTCAAGCGCGCACTGCGGACGACTGACGGCGATCCTTCCGGCGAATCCGAAATGACGCTGCCATCGGTGCAGGCCCGCAAGGGCAAAGTCCTCGGGTTCAACGCGACCACGGGCGCCCCGGAAATGGTCGCGAGCGTGACGAGCGTCGGCAGCTTGTCGGCCTCGATCATCGGCGGATTCCTGTATGCGCAGACGACGGCAGAGTCTGCGGCAGGCGTCACGCCGACCCTCTACCAGTACCCGCCAGGCGACGTTCGGCGCTATGGCGCGGTCGGCGATGGCACTACAAACTGCACGACGGCTATTCAATCCGCGATCAATGTCGCGATTGCAGGGGACCGCAGGGTCTATCTCACGCCGGCAGCCTCTGAGTATCTGATTACGTCGCCGCTGACGATCACGGCAAGCGTGTCGATCTTGGGCGCGGGCCAGCGGGCAAGCCGCATTCTGTGCAGCGGGTGCGATGCGTTCACGATTTCCGCAGGCGTCGCCAGCGTCAAGCTCGACAGTTTCCGCATCGCGCAGGCTGTGCGCCACACCACGACGCCGAATACCTATGTGGCTGTCGATGTGCTCGGAACGACTGCAAGCCCGTGCGATTGGCACGAGTACAACAAGCTCCTGATCGACGGCTTTGAAACACCTTTCAGCGCAGCCGGTGTACATCAATCCCAGTGGGACAACTGCGTCACAGCGTTTTGCAAACACGGAATCATTGCCGAACAACTGACGGTCAACAATCGCGTTAACTCGTGCCTGTTCTCAGGGTCCGGCGCGAACAGTTACGGCATCAAGATTGGCGACAACAGCTCTGCCGCCGAGGGCTGGACGATTGAGGGCGGGACGCTGCTCTACGGGTTCGCTCGCGGCATCTGGGGCAGCGGCGCGTCTAATTGTTTTGTGAATAACTCGTACATCGACTTTTTCACAGAGTTTGGAATCCTGCTAAACGGCACGTCCGCGGCGTCGGCTAACTGGACCATCACAAACAACTATATTGCCGGCACTGGCGCTGCTGATACTGGCGTCTATTTGACCAATGCGTCCGCCCCGTCATTGCAGCGTGGCAACAAGGTTATTGGCAATCAGATTTTCGCCTACAGCGGGCAGACGCTAACCAACGGCATCCTGATCGACGGATCGCAGGAAGGCTACAACCTGATCGAAGGCAACAGCGTCGACGCTGACACCTACGATTGTCGCGTCACGGCTGGCAGCACGCACACTATCGTCGACAACATCTGGCGCGGCGCTGGTTACTCGTCGTCGGTTCGCGCGATCTACCGCAACAACAGCGGCACTTTTTTGCCGGACCCTTCCGCGGCGATCTCATATGACCCGTATGCACACATTGCAAAGGCACTGACCTACGGCGCGACCATTGCCACAGATGTCAGCGAAGGTGATCTGTTCACGATCACTGTTACCAATAACGTTGCGTTCACAATCAGCGCGCCAACCAATCCGGTCACGTCCAAGCGAATTGTCTACACCATACGCAACACATCGGGTGGCGCAATGGGCGCAATTACATGGAACGGCGCGTTCAAATTGGGCGCCTTCACCAATCCCGGCAACGGAAACAGTCGGTCTATCGAATTCGCTTACAACGGAACGAACTGGATTGAAATAAGCCGCGCCTCTGTGGATGTGCCGAACTAATGGAAGATCGGGTGCGCTCTCTCGAAATCGCCAACGCCAAACTAGCCACAAGCGTTGAGCATCTGTCCACGACAGTCACCGTTCTGGCATCGACCGTGCAGGATTTGCGCGACACGATGAACCAGGGGCGCGGCGCGCTGTGGCTGATGATGGCCGCGGCTGGCGGACTGGGCGCGATTGTCGCAACGGTTGCAAAGAAAGTCGCGGGGTTCACCTGATGTTCACGCTGTCGGACGCATCCAAGCAAAAGCTGTCAAGCGCAGATCCTCGGCTGCAGCGCGTTACGCTTGCGGTTGTAGAACGCTACGGCATTCCGGTGTCTGTTCTGTTCGGGCACCGCAACAAGGCCGACCAGGACGCGGCGGTCAAGGCCGGCAAAAGCGAATTGCCGTGGCCACGGTCGAAGCACAACAGCCTGCCGTCAAAAGCGATCGACTTGGCGCCGATGCGATGGGACGCCGCGACGCGCAAGTGGGTCATTGACTGGAACGATCACGGGACGTTCGGCGTTTTGGCCGGCCTGATGCTTGCCACCGCGCGCGAGCTCGGCGTGCCGCTGAAATGGGGGGCCGATTGGGACGGTGACTTCGACCTGCGCGAGCACTCGCTGCGTGACGGGCCTCACTTCGAGATCATCGAGGACTGAACCATGCTTGAGACAATTCAAACGTGGCTGGCCGCAGCGACCAACTATTTCGGTCTCGGCTCCGTCATCCTCGGCTGTATGGTCGGCTACGTGCTCACGGTCATGCTCGAGCGGTACTTCCTGCCCATCGTCAGCGACCTACAGGCGAAGCGCCGGCAGCGCGGCCTGACGTTCGTGTTCTGCTGGCTGGCCTCTGGCACGGCCTCTGCGTTGCTCTGGTGGGCACTGGACGGCCAGCACCCCGCGTCGGCTCGAGTCACGATCAGCTACACGATCGGCGTGCTGTCGTTCGCGATTTACCCGATCCTGGCGAACTACCTGACGGCCAAGTACCCGGCGATCGGCTCGGCCTGGGCAAAGCCTGAATGATCCCCGTCGCCCTATGGCCGTGGAAGCTTATAGGGAAGGCTGTGGGCGTGCTGGTCGTGGCCGTGGCGCTGACGGTCGCCATTGGCACTGTGAACAACTGGCGGGCTGCTGCGGCTCGCCTGCCGGCCGTAGAGGCCGAGCGCGACGCGGCGAAAGACTACATCGTCCAGTACCGCAAGGCGGCGAAGGCCGAGCACGCGCGGGTCAACAAAGCATCGAAGGGGTATCAGGATGAACTCAAAGCACTACGCATCACTGCTCTCGCTCAGCCTGCTCGCGTTGTGCGGCTGTGTCGGCCAGCCGGAGTTGCCGCCAGTCCGTCCGGTGCAGGCACCGAATCCGGATCTGATGGAACCGCTGCCGGAGCCGGGGTCGTTTCGGAAACGTCTGGGCAAGGCGTTGAACAAGGGCCAGACATCGGCCCCGACCTCTACGCCCTAGCCGACGAAGCCGATCGCATCGTCGCGCAGTGCAGGGCGCTGCAAGAGTACGTCAACGGGTTGCCGACCGAGGCCAGTCCCTGAGTTATGAGGAAGTCTGGAAGGGTGGGAGGGTGTCGATCCCCCATTAGCCGCTATCATCAAAGCTACCGTGCAGGCGCCTGCCTCGCGTAGCCGAGAGTTACCACCCCGAATTTATTGCCCCGCTTCCTTCATGGGGGCGGCTCCATTGAGCGTTGCGGCCAGCCACTCGGCGTAAGCCTGTTTCTGGTCAGCGTCTGCAAAGTCGCCCCTGATGTACAAAATCACATCGTGCTCGAAGTCGTCCGACCACAAGCACCAGCCTTCCCCCTTGGCGAACACAGCCACCCACGGCCCCTTATCCACGATCCGTCTCCGGAGCAGGTTCTACGTGGTGACCTGCTCTAACGCCTTTGCGCATCAGCACGAAGCCGGGCACGTCGCAATTTTCGCATTCGTACACCTCGCCGCGAGGCCCGTACAGCTTCCCTGACCCGGCGCACTGAATGCAGGTTTCGTATCGCTCGGCCGCCGCTTCCTCGACCATGAAGGCGGGCCACATCGCAACATCGCGCGTTCCATTGGTCAGCATGTAGTACCTTTCCCCGCCAGTACGCATCACGGCGTCGATCTTCCACACCAGCCCGCCGCCAACGTCCACGACGGTTCCCAATGGCAGCGGCGGATTCATGGGCTACCCGACACGGTTTTAGCTGCTCTGCGCTTCTCGCGCCAATCCAGAAAACGGCCGATCCATGCAGGCAGTCGAAGCGCCCACCAGTGTTCATCCGCTCGCGTGAATTTATAGATTTCCACAGCTTTTTCCTGCTGAGTCCGAATCTTTAGCGATGTGGCTAGCAATCTCTTCGCGAGTCGTGATCTGCGCGGCACTACACCCGTGCTCGCACGCCCAATGCCCGACGTACTCCCCGTTCTGCATCGCCATGCAACGCTCGGCGGGTATCCACGTCGCCCATGCATCGCCACAGTTGCACGGGCGCTTGTCCTTCGGACAGTAGCGCCGAACCAGTTCCTGCCAATCCTCTCTGCTCATCGGCTTTCTCCTGCGCTGGCGGCTGCTCTGCGCTGCTCGATAGCCGCGTCAATCTCACTTCCGCGAAAAGCCCGATTCTTCTCAGACGCCTCAAAGGTGCTGTACTCGCAGTAGCCCGCCCCCATCTGCACCCACGCTCGCGATTGGATGAAGCGCCACCGCTCCGCGTCGCGCTCCCGCGCTTCCCAATCCTCACATGACGGAATGATCGCATTGAGCCGCGCTGTTGCCTCATCCCGCTCGCGCGTCGCTGCTGCGAGCTTCGACTCGGCTTCCTCCGCTCGACGCTGGCTGTGCGCCGCCGCTTCCTTTACGCGGATGTATGACTCCCGCGAGTCGCCAAGCTGGCCTCGAAGGTCGTCATAGTCGGATGCTTGGACACATTCACGCAGTTCGCGAGTCACCCACGGGCCGGGAGCCATAAATCGCTTCACTTCGCTCATAGACTTTTTTCCTCCCGATGTGCTGCTCCCAATCCAGCGGCAATGCCTGCCGCCGCTGGCCTGTCTCGGGTGTTGGGGTTCGCGGGCAGGCTGCGCTCGCCCCTGCTGGTATTCATGCATCCGGCCCTTTCGGCGGATACGCGGCCATCGGACCTTTCTGCGGCGCGCGGTTGCAGTAGTTGTTGCAGTTGACATCGCCGGGATGGCAATCCACGCCGCAGACCAAGACGCGGCGCGGTGGCATCCATTCGTGCTCGCAGATGCGCACGTAAACACCGGCCAGCATCAAGTCGGCGGCCTGCTGCGCGTCCTGACGGCGGGCAAATCGTAACGCGCGCATGTGGTCCCCGCTCCACGCGGAAGATCCAACCCAATAATCGGGTTTTTCGATGTCGGACCAGCCGCCTTCGATGACCCAGCCAATTATAGATTCTTTTGATTGCTCAGACATTTTGCCCGCTCCATGAAATCATTCGCCTGTTCCAAAGCCGCAGGATTCGTCAGCCAGCCTGC